>Ga0208872_1000806_pt1 | contig 21094 bp, 20 predicted proteins | sample CryBogCBH12Aug08_FD_185508 | JGI IMG/M metagenome (GOLD analysis project Ga0208872, IMG submission 185508) | Freshwater microbial communities from Crystal Bog, Wisconsin, USA - CBH12Aug08 (SPAdes) | ecosystem: Environmental > Aquatic > Freshwater > Lake | place: Crystal Bog, Wisconsin, USA...
TCTTTGAGTATCTATTCTTAAGCTTGGTGCCTTAAAAGAAAAATAGGACCTATGCACGCTATGAGGTATTAGCAATTGTTGAGCTTGGCGCACGCTATGGGGTATTAGCAGACCTACCCTGCGCTACCCGACCCTAACCCCTCATTTCTCTTTTTATATAAAAAGAGTAACTCATCCCCCACCTCATCGCCCCGATGAGAATTAGTTCGTTTTGCAAAAAGCTTATTTTGGCGGTCTTTGGCGCTGCAAGGCCAATAGCTCACCGATGGCGGACGATAACCTGCGCTCTAATGTCGTTTGATAACGCATCAAAAGATCGGATTCATTAGAGGGCAATGTAACGGATTTGAGCATTAAAGATTTGGTTTGCATAAATTGCTCAAATCCCTTTTGGGCTTCTTGGCTATATCGATATAAATCGATAAATACTTTGCATTGCTCCAATACAGCACTAAAGTCATCACTCGGTGATTTAACCTCTTCAATGAATTCTGAGGCTATGCTAGATTTTCTATTGCCCTTTTGTTTTTGGCGATACTTTTCTTGGGATTGCTTAATGAGTAAGTCCAGCTCGTCTTCCTCTTCAACCACATCGTCTTTTGCCAATCCAAAATCATTGCTCGAGCCGAGCATGTGCTTTAAATGCTCGCGATAAAGATCCCCCTGATCCAATACTTTTTGGATATAGGTAGAAACTAAATTCAATCGAGAATCTAGAGGTTCATTTGTGTTGAATTCAATCATCTCTTCTAGGAATTTAGATAAGGACGGCAACAATCTCCAAGGATCTTTAATTTGAGTCTTGGTCTCAAGTGCATTCAATTCTTGGACTATCTTCTTTAATACCTCCATGGTCAATCCCAAAGGAAGAATGAGCTGGCCAAAGACCACCATCTCATGAACCATCCCCTTTTCTACGCCTTTGATATGCGGCAGCTCTTTAAAAATGGAATCGGTTGAATGCTCTAACTTATTTGATCTCATCTCCAGGCGAGCACTCTCAACCTCATACAACTTAGCTAACTTGGCACGACAAATTGCAATACGCTGAATTTGTAATTTTTCTAAAGGAGACTGGGGATCATAAAAATCTTCTAGCTCTTTAGCGAAAGAATCAATCAGAGTTTGTTCGTTTACTGAAGTGGGTACAGAAGAAGTGATGCCATGCTTTATGGCGTTTTGAGAAGATTTGGCTTTACCGATAACTGACTTAGGACCACCTGAGCGACGTAATTTTGAATGATCGCTCATGATTTTTATTTAGAGTTATTTAAACGAACACCGGGTCGATCTTCTGGGGTGCCTATGAATTCAACACCCAACAACTCAAGTGCCGACTGAATTGCTTCAACAGAACGAGCGTTACCAGAGGGGACGCCAGTCATTAGTTCAAATCTTCTAATCGTGGCTACACCAACACCCGATTTGGCCGCCAAATCATCTGCAGTAACCCTAATCAGCTGTCTAGCCGCCCTAATTTGCTCTGAAGTTATCAATTTAACTAATTTATGATATGATAAATATCATATACCTGTGAATATGCACTTAATGAAGGTTAACATGAATGCACGCGAAATTCTCACTAAAACCATAGAAAACATTGATGGAGCGTATGCCCCCTCTACTATTCGGGCCTACAAAACAAGCTTTGAGAGATTTATTCAATTTTGTGAAGGTCATGAAGTAGATGCTTTACCCGCTAATCCACCAACCGTAGCCCAATATATCTCTACGCTAACTGCAAGCGGTCTTAAATCCTCAACCATCCGAATTATGGTGGCTGCTATTTCAAGCATTCATAAGCTCAATCTTTTGAGTGACCCAACACAACATCCTGTGGTAAAGATTGAGTTGCGTCGAATGCATAGAACTCTGGGGCGTTATAGCCAACAAGCTTTTGGAATAACGGCGCCTATTTTAGAAAAGATGCTGGGTGCCACAGCAAACAACCTAAGAGGAATTAGAGATAGAGCACTGCTTTTATTGGCTTATGACAGTATGTGTCGCCGTAGTGAATTAGTTTCTTTAAAAATTTCGGATATTCATAACAATGAGTTGTGCAATCAAAATCAAATCAAGATTCGGTTACGAAAAAGTAAAACAGATCAAGAGCAACAAGGAAGATGGATTTATCCCAGCCAAAGATCAACAGATGCTATTCAGATTTGGATTGATAATGCCAAATTAATCGATGGGTTTTTATTTAGAGGGGTCAACAATGCAATTGATCTCACCCCAGAATTAAAATGCAGTCAAATAAATCGCATTTATAAGCGCCTGGCAAAAGAAGCCAAACTACCTAAAGAAATAACTGATCATATTAGCGGACACTCGATGCGAGTTGGAGCCGCTCAAGATCTAATGAAATCAGGGGCTAGCATGCCTTTAATCATGAATAAAGGACGCTGGTCAAAAACAGATACTGTAATGCGCTATTTAGAGGGGGCAAATATAAACTAGATAAGCCACAGCTGACCCAGTCAATACTCCTGCAAGAATTTCTATACGAGTATGCCCCATACTTTCACGCAAAGTAGGTTGATTTACCTTGACTTGGGAATTTAATTGATTAATTGCAGCAGCATGTTTTCCAACCTGTCTGCGTAAACTTGCTGCATCTAAAATTACGATAAAAGCTAATGCAATAGCCACACCAAATGCAGCGCTATTAATGCCCTCCCTCAAGGCAATAAGCATAGCCATACTTGATACGATTGCGCTGTGATTGCTTGGTAAGCCACCATACCCAATTAAGTCAAATGCAAAACGATGTACTCTCAAGCTATTGATTAAAAACTTCAATATCCCCGCAATCAGCCATGCTAGAAAAGGAGTGAATAGATATGAGAATTCTTTCATAGATGCATCCCTGACAGAGCCCAAACGCAAGTAGCAATCCAAAGAACAACGACTGCCATTAGTTGCCAATCGGCGAATAAAGCATCGGTTGGAGATTCTCCGCCATCTAGAGCTTCGACCACATACCAATAGCGGAAAAGGCCATACAGAACTAAGGGGATGGTAATCACCAATGCTGGTCTTGTTGACATTACAAACATACTGTAAAAAAGTAGGGCGCCTGTAGCAGACATTTCAGCATAACGATCAACTAGGTCTACTGAATATTTCTTTAAAACCTTACGCCCTTCAGATCCACTTTGTGCCAACTCTTGACGACGCTTTACTGCAGCTAAATATAGAGCTAAGCAAAGAGTGGTTACACACATCCAAGCTGAGGCGCCTAAATCCAGTGCGGCAGCCCCCGCAATAACACGTAAAACAAAGCCAATGGCAATTGTAAAAATATCAATAACTGGCTCATGCTTTAAGACAAATGTATAAGCTAAATTCAGCACCAGATAAGCAACGATTACCAAAATTACTTTTGGCATGACCAGATAGCCCATAGCTAAAACAAAGTAAAGGGCTAACAGAAGAGCTAAGGAGGCATTTTTAGAGACAATCCCAGAAGCTAGCGGGCGGGTTTTTGACTTTCTAGGATGCTGACGATCAAGGTCAATATCATAAATGTCGTTGACTATATAAGTTGCGGATGATGCCACGGAAAACAATAGTGCCGCCAAAAAAGCATGCATTAGCGCATCTAGATTAAGCATTTCTCCCGAAAAAACTAAAGGAGCAAAAACAAAGCCATTCTTTACCCATTGCTTGGGCCTCATCAAATTAATGAGTCCAATTAAGCGATCCGTTAGGCTATATGTAGTTGTCGCAAGTTTCATATTTCGGGAGTGATATTCTTCAATTTCAAAGTGTGATTAACTTTGGTCATATTTTCTCATTATTTACAAAATCAATATATATTTAAGAGTAGCTTTATCAATACTTACTTTAAGCCCTTAAAATACCAATATGCTTAAATATGCGCCCTTTCAAGACCCTTTAGATCTCCCTCGAAGCCTTAAATGAAAGCCATCTCCTCCTGGGGGCGTTTAAGCCATGAAGGTCATAACGTGATCCCCTTAAGCGATCGGCACCATGTTGCCAAGCTTATTCAGATTCAAGAAGGTCGGGTTGGAATAGCCCATGGCATGGGTCGCAGCTATGGGGATGTAGCATTAAATCCTAATGGTCAATTGTGGCTGACTACTGGACTTAATCATCTCATCCACTTTAATGAACATACTGGTCGCCTTCGATGTGAGGCTGGAGTACTTCTTAGAGATATTCAGAGACTATTTATTCCCAGGGGCTGGGCATTACCGGTCACGCCAGGTAGTCAGATGGTCACAGTGGGCGGAGCTATCGCCAATGATGTTCATGGCAAAAATCACCACCTACTAGGATCATTTGGCGATCATATTCAAGGTATTAAATTGGTCCGAACGGATGGCACAGTAATTATATGTGGCCCTTTAGAAAATACTGAATGGTTCGCCGCTACTGTAGGGGGCTTGGGTCTTACCGGCCTAATTGTGGAGGCAGAAATTCAGCTGCGCCCTACTGTTGGCCCTTGGCTAGATACCGAAACAATTTCCTATGCTAATTTATCGGAATTTTTTGATTTAGCCGATTCTTCTGAGAAAGATTGGGAGCACACGGTTTCTTGGATTGATTGCATGTCCAACAAAGGCCAAGGCATCTTTAAGCGTGCCAACCCAAATAAAGATTTAAAAGAAGCGCCAAAGATGAAGGCTGAGAAGAAAATGCCTTTTGTGCCGCCAATTTCCCTGGTGAACTCACTTACACTGCGACCTTTTAACTTCGCTTACCGAAATTTTCAAAAATACAAGGCTGGCTTTGGTATCGCCCATTACGAACCTTTTTTCTACCCACTAGATAAGCTATTGGAATGGAATCGAATGTACGGCCCCAAAGGCTTTTATCAATATCAAAGCGTAATTCCCAGGAATGTTGGGCAAGATGGGACTCAGGCGATGCTAAAAGAAATTGAAAAGTCTGGTGAAGGGTCGTTTCTTGCAGTACTTAAAACTTTTGGCAACAAAGAGTCTATTGGCATGCTTAGCTTTCCTGAGCCGGGCGTGACCTTAGCACTAGACTTTCCTAATCATGGATCGCGTACACACAAGCTATTAGATCGCTTGGATACCATCGTCAAAGAAGCAAAAGGACGGATTTACGCAGCTAAGGATGCCCGTATGCCCCGCGAACTATTTGAGGCTGGCTATCCCAAGTTAAATGAATTTATAAAATATCGTGATGCTGGCATTAGCTCTTCACTCTCACGTCGATTACTAGGAAGTTAAATTGAATACTCTAAAAAGAATTGTGATTATTGGAGCCACATCTTCTATCGCAGAACATTGCGCAAGAATATGGGCGCAACAAGGCTTGGTGGAACTGATTCTAGTTGGTAGAGATCAAAAGAAGTTAGAGGTAGTCAGCGCCGACTTATTAGTACGATCACCAAATACAAAAATAGAAATAGCAACAACTGATTTCATCGACCCTAACGCCATTCAAAAAATAGTTGATTCCCTTTTTGCAATCAGCCCAATTGATATTGCCTTGATTGCACACGGAACTCTTCCAGATCAAAAAAATTGTCAGAATAGCTTGGCACTCAATTTCAATACCTTAGAAATTAATGGTATTTCGCCTGTACTTTATGCGGAGGCGTTCGCCCAGCATATGGCCAAAATTAAACATGGCTCGATTGCCATCATTGGCTCCGTTGCAGGTGATCGTGGGCGAAAATCGAACTATGTTTATGGTGCCGCCAAAGGGCTAGTAACTCGATATGCGCAAGGATTGCAGCACCGTTTTGCAGGCACAAGAGTAAGTGTCACACTCATTAAACCCGGCCCAACCAATACTCCAATGACTGCCGCGATGAAAGGTAGTGAAAATTTTGCCTCACCAGAAGATGTGGCAAAAACTATTATCTCTGGAATTGAGTCTAAGAAGGCGGTAATATATGCACCTGCTAAATGGCGGTTAATTATGATGGCGATACAACATCTGCCGAGCTTTATCTTCAATAAAATGAATATCTAAATATGAGGCAAGTAAGACTTACGTTAGATACTGAGACTATCTAGCCTTGGTTTCCATAACTCTAAAATTCCTAAACAAATAAAACCAGTTACTACAGCAAACCAGATAGTTGCAAAGCGAATTCCAATTGCTGCAATTGTTGAAATGCTGGCAGACACTCCATAGATCCCCAAAAGTAAAACTATAGCTAACTCTGTAGATCCCACTCCACCAGGAAGCATGGATGCTGCACCAGCTAATATAGCAAGAGGGTATATTGTGAAAGCCTCTAATGGCTTTATTGACAGCCCCAGGTCATTAAGAAACCACATAAAGCCATAAGAAGTGAGTGCCCAAGCAAATGTTCCGCAGACTATGGAGACAATCAAATCCAGAGGGTTACACCAAGATCTACAAGAGGATAGCCCATCCCGCACAAGCAAAATCAACTTCGCTAATTTAACCCAAGAATAAAGACTTAGAAATTCACTCAACCTGGTTAGGAGTTTTGGATTCAGAGCAATACCAACCAATAACCCAATCAAAACTACAACGAAACTCAGCGCAATTATTAGTAGATCGGGACGACTAATTACCAATGATGCCAATAACAACACGACAATCAGATCTAGGGCTCGCTCATAGATAAAAGCACCTAAGGAAATATTGGCAGGTACACCTGCCAGGGAGAAGTATCGGATCCGAATTAGTTCACCGACCTTGCCTGGTGTTGCAGTGAATGCAAAGCCAGAAAGATAAGCAATAAATCCATAAAGCCAGTTAACTTGATATCCAGATCGGGCTAAGATCCAATACCAACGAAAATAGCGCAATAAATAGGAGGCAAGGGATATGCCCAAAAGAAATGGAATTGCATGAATAAGAAAATTAATCTGGGTTAAGACATGATTTTTTGCATCCACCCAAAGCAATAGACCCAAATAAAAACAAGTGAGCAAGAGAAATCCAATTATTGCTTTACCAATTTTCATGATAGTTACTTAAATGACCAGTGCTTATGGCCAAGATAACTCGTGAATACAGGGAAAGCTATTCCAACAGCGCTTGCAATTTCAGCCACATGCTTTTCAAAACCTAGGGCCGGCAAAATATAAAAATTTAATGCCATACTAATTACCCAGGTCTGAGCCGCAGCTATAAAGTTAACCAAGGAAAAGATAATTGCCGAATGCCTTATTGTCTGCGTGCTAGATTTAAAAACAAACATCTTAGCCAGAATAAAGGCGGTAACCATGCCCGTAAGATAGGCAAAAATGACCGATGCAGAAAAGCTGCAATACTGATTATAAAAAATACGGGATAAAAAATTTACGGTAGCGGCAATTCCACCAGTAATTAAAAAACTAATAAATTGCTTTGAAAAAAATTGGTGAATCACCTGACAGCATCCTGAGCCATTTTTCGACCGAAATCTATACTCTCAGAAATTCCACGATCTTCAGGGTAATAATAGGAAGTATCTGCGACCCAAAGTCCCTTAATTGGAAGCTTTGCTTGTGGAATGGTTTCCAAATATCCGGGAATACCAATGGGCTGAGCATAACGATATCTACTAGCTCGGATATCTAAGAAGTCCTCATCAACAAGGCTAGGATTAATTTTCTTGAAATATTTTTGCACTTTTCCAAGAAATACATCATCGGACTCAGAAAACTTAGGGTGCTCCCCTGGCATATAGAATGGCACATACACGATAGAGTGATCTAGCGGACGTAAATTGGAGTACTCGACAATTCCCGGAATATCCATTTCCGGATCATTTGTATTGAGCCAAAAATTCTCGGTTAATGATTTGCGTAACTTCACAATTACACAAACAACTGCGATATTTTTAACAGATTTAAATTTTGATAAAACTTCGCTTGGCAAATCAGGAATTACCTCGGGAACGTAAGGCAAAGGAATAGTACTGATTACAGTATCAAATTGCTCCATACCATGAAGAGTTTCCACGCCTTTAACTGCACCGCCTTCAATAATAACTTTAGAAACAGGGGTTTGAAGTCGCACCTCACCACCATTATTTCTAATATCGGCATACATGCCTTGCAACAAAGTCTCAGAGCCCCCTTCAAGATAACCAAGCTTTTCTTTAAATAGGTTGTAGCGTGAGCGACCTATTCGACGAATACGACTCCAAATCCAAGCTGCCGAGAGGTTATTTGTGTATTCATAAAACTTGTAGTCAAATAAGCGGCGCCATAAAACTTCATAGGCCTCTGGACCTACCCAACGCTTAATCCACTTGACAGCATCAACCTTATCAAGGGGTTTCCAATCATCACGTTTGGTGGATAAAAACGCATGTAATCCATAGCGTAACTTTGCAATAAAACTAAGACCTCGGAACTTAAGTAATGCAACAGGGTTGCCCCAAGCCTGCAATTGATTTAAATACCAGTAGCCCATTTTCGTAGGTACCCAATACATCTTGTCGGAAAGATTTAACTCATCCAGCACCTTTAAAAACGCATGATCTGAGATGCAATGAAAATGATAATAGCGCTCAATTTTTAAGCCGGAAAAATCAAAGGCGGCAGTCATTCCACCGATTCTGTCATCTGCCTCATAAACTATAGGGTGATAGCCGTCTCTAGCCAATTGATATGCAACAGCTAAACCCATTGGGCCAGCCCCCAAAACAGCTATTTTCTTTCCCACGCTAATATCCCCTTAGAATTCGAGCACTACTTTGCTATACACGGGATGATTAAATGTTTCATCAATCGCCTTTTCAAAAGGCGTATAAGAAACACCAAAGGTTTCTGGCCAGTTAGTTACCTCGAATTCGTCCTTCGCCACCAAAGCCTGTAATTGCTGAGTAGTGAAAGGTGGGTTCTTGTCAAAAAAGGACCAAACCCAGAGTAAGCTATAAAAGAACCAATAAGGAATTTTTAGAATAAAAGCCTTGGCACCTGTAGCTTTTTTTATAATTCGGATTATATCAATGTAATCTAATTTTTGGCGACCTGAGATATTAAAAACACCGGCAGGGACTCTATTTTCTATGCAACTTATAATCACAGCGCAGAAATCTCCCACATAAAGTGGTTGACGCATATATTTTCCGTTCCCCGGAATCGGAAAAACAGGAATTTTTTGCATCAAGCGCGCGAGCCACCCTAAATGTTTTCGATCAAACCAGCCAAACATAAGAGTAGGACGTAAAATAGGGCATGCAATACCACTTTCAAGAACAATTTTCTCTTGCTCAATTTTGCTGCAAGTATAAAAATCATTCGCTGATGACTCAACAACTGAAGAGCTTATATGAACTAGATATGATATTTTGCTTGTTTTGATTTGACTCAATATAAGTCGAGTAGAGATTATATTGTTATCAATAAATTCCTCATAAAAGAGTCCACCAATTTGGGCCTGAAGCATAACAACAACATCAGCATCAATAAAATGTCTTTGCCAAGCACCAGGCTTTGAAAGATCAGCATATTCGACGCAAACTAGAGGGAAAAACTCTTTTAGAATCCCCAAATTGACTTTATGCTTGTCAATGACAACTATGTTGCTGTATCCTCGCTCAATAAGTCGAGCAACCAAATTTTGACCTACAAGCCCAGCTCCGCCAGAAAGAATGATCTTCTGATTAAGTAAGTTTCTATTCATCCCATAAACCAATCGCAGACCATTCCCCCCAAGACTTCCCTAAATCAGAGATTGAAAAATCAAATTTATCTGGAATCTCAGCCCCGTCTATTTGAATTCTTCTCCATTCTGGCGAAGCAGGCAAAACATAGCTTAAATTTGAATTAAGTATTTTTAATCTTTGGTTTCCTACTACAGGGCCCGATCTATAAAGAAATTCAATTTTTTTTCTTCCATGAATAACAATTACACCCGTATCAGCATCAGAAGTAGCATATGTACCCAAGACTTTAAAATTAGTTATTTTCGAATTATTGAAATCACTGCCGCCCCATCCATTACTTGAGGCAATATCCTTGGTCGCTAGAAAATCTTCTTTCTTTATGGGCCCAGAGTAATCAATTTTTTTTGTGTTAATGATTATCGGATCAATATAAAATCCAAATGAACATTTATCATCCACTGAAGCATAAAGTTGCCGACCGGTAGCGCCCGTCAATAAATACCCCCTAAAACCAGCGAATTTATATTCGCCACCTCTCTTTTCAACGAGATCCGGGCGGCGAGTTCCAGTTAACGAAAAACCAACAATACGACCAGACGAATCAGAAATCTTAACCAACAGAGGATAATGATCATCTACCCCATCTCCAATCCAGCCATGTAAGCGTACGAATTTATCACTGTCTAAAATTAATTCAACTTTATCAATACCTCCCTGACATTTTTTTTGCAACTTGCCTAACTCAACAACGCCAAGAAGATTTTTCAAGTCTTTATATGGATATGAACCAAATATAGAATAGTCATTTTTAATAGCTAAATTTGAAATGTCAATAGCCTCATTTGGATTTGGATAAATATTGCCGATATAATCGTCATCCCTTAAACCTATTGCGAGGGATAACGCTGCAATTTCTCGAACTGATAATATGTCTCGGGAAGGTTTTAATGTATTAAGTTGAAAATTAATAAAAAATAGTGAAGACACTATAAAAATGAATATAAATATTTTCTTAAGCAACCCGCCAATGTAATTTTTGTATTTAATACGATACAATACAAACAGGGCGGCAATTAACATTACTGAAGATGTAGTATACCTAGAGCTCAGGGCCTGATCTAAACCAAATACTAATCTTCCTCCAGCGGTTATGAAAGCTGTTAAAACTATATAAAGTACAAATAACAAAAGCGCCAATGGATAAGAATTTTTTTTATCAACTTGCTTGATATTTCTAATCAAAAGTATCGGAAAAATAATTAAAACAAACAAACCAGACATGGTTGATATTATCAAGCGGACCTTGTCAAAATTGTAAATTCCACCGAATGCACTTCCAAGATACAGAGCTGTAAACCATATATATTCAAAAGTATTGGAACTTAATTGGTGAAACAGATTCCCATGTAATGCAGGTTGTTTATAGTTCAGGAAATATAGGCAAAACGATATGGCGGATAAAATTAATAATAAAATTGTTCTGTTGCCAACTCGGTAAATAATGTATGAATATAGAGTTAGGATTGGAAGTACAAGCAATCCATTGGCCATCGATCCTATTGAAAGAATTCCAACGAATATGGAAATATAATAAAATTTTTCATTGTTAATCGATTTTGCAAAAAAGTATAGCGCTATTAATGGCAGTAATATAGCCAAAAAAAACTGGACTTGGAAACCCCATGTTAGGTTATTCTCCTGAGACCAGAAAAAAAGCCAGGGTAGTATGATTAAGAATGAAAATAAATTTTCATACGTAAATTTTTTAGGCGAGTTTTCGGTTAGGAAAAACCATAAAAAAACTGCGCTGATAGATACTAATAAATAATTTACAACAATTAAAAAAATATTTTTACCGCCAAAAAAATAATTATCTATGTAAAACAATAATCTTGCTAAAAAAATACGATGCTCATTGTGCTGATACCACCAAGCAGATAAATCTCCAGATTGAGCCCTTATGTAGAAATCTAAGGTGCCATTCCACATATCCCATTGTGGAATTGGTGAGTAATTTATTACCCCTCCACATATAGCTAAAAATACAGTTACCGAACCAAATATCGCCAATAAAGTTATGTTGATTTTTTTATAGTATTTTCTATAAAAAATATCAGGCCTCAGATTCATCATAGCTACGTTTTTCTTAAGGATATGAAAAACTCATGCCCAATTGTTTCAGTTGATGAAACTAACCTCATTCTCGTTAAACCGATCGCTATTAGGTCATCCAATATTTCTAAAAAGGATTTAGGTGTAAATTGCCATGCATGCACGTCCATATATTTTCCGGAGTTGACGTAATCATCCATGATTTTTTTTGCCTCTAGTTTCGTATGGACATAGCTTAATTCATCCTCAGTCACATCAGTAAACCAAAGGATCTCTCCACTTTTTTTATGCTTAACATGTAATGCATGAGCGTCGAAAATAACGCCTGGAAGGTGCCTATTTCTTTTTTCAAAAAATGCTTGGATAATCTGACCAGCTGTGGATAATGGCTTTAAATAATCAAAGCAACGATTTTTATCAGGTATAGCAAGAGATAGAACCCCATTTAACTTCAAAAGCTTTTCGCAATCAGCAAGAAATGAGACTATATCGGGCATGTGCTCAATAACATGCGATGCGATGATGTAATCAAATTTTTCTTCTTCACCGATAGGGCTAAATATCCCGTCGCCAGAGGCCAAGTAATCTACTTCCTCAATTTTAGTGACATCAACACCCCATGCTAAGTACTTTGCTCTTAAGGAGCCTGCGTCTAGATGATCTATTGATACAACATTCCAACCATCTCTTTTTGGGGCAACAGGAGAATAACTGGGACCAATTTCCAGCCCTAAACCAGATTTAGTAATATGTGAAAGTATAATTTCCTCCCTGTTCATAATTTACTCCTGTACTGGTAAGAATATTTTTTGAGCAATTGCCCAGACACCAGTCTCACGAAATAGCCTATCATGATGCTTCGAGTAGTCTAGACTGGTATCCCTTGAGATATTTTCACTATCAAATGATGCATCAAAGTATTTATCCTGAGCAAATACATTCATGTATTTTGGAGTTACATGCATTACAAAACTTTTTCTAGAAAGATTATTATTCCTAATTTTTGCACCACCATGCATGAGTTGAGGATGCCAAATAATCGTATCCCCTTTATTTATAATCACCTCCTTAGCTTTTAAGCAACCAGCTTTGCACTTCTCCATCACCTTAGATTGATACTCCTGCCACAGTAATGCACTTAGGGGATTAAGTTGACCATTTTCTAATCTTTCCATATTGCCAATTTCATTGCGAAATAATTCTGTGTCAATGATCTTGTGGTTTTTTGGTATTACAACTAGCGGTCCAGCATCAGGTTCAACGTCCTCTAGGGCTAACCAAACTCCAAAATAGCCATACCCTGGATTTGTCCAAAAATACGGTGTATCTCGATGACAATCTTGACCACTTCCCCTCTCATAAAAAAGGCTTGTGTACAACGAAGTACTTTCACCAAAAAAATAATCAGTTATGGTCAATGCTGTATTACTGCTGAATAATGGTCTAGCACTACTAAGCTTTGAATGAAGATTTACAATTCTTCGGTACATACCATTGCAATAATCTTCGCTATCTAATTCATGAGAGTAATTATCTAATGTATTTTTTTTGAGCATCTCATAGTCACCTAAAAATTCATTAATAAGCACTATATCGACACTATTTTTAACAATTGTGTAGCCATTTTCTAAGATTTCAGAAATATTTATATTATTTGACTTATCTTGAAATTCTTCTGCAAACCAATAATTCATCTTCAAATTTCCTATGGTTATAAAACTGGGACCGTATTCGCAAGTGCTTTTGAGTTGTCTAGGGCCTTTAAATCTGTAGTTAAAATTTCATAGCCGGATGATCTAGCAATTTGACAAAAAAGTCTCTCAAATGCATGCGCTAGAGTTCCATCCTGCTTTCCATTTTCAGACTCAAACTCTAGATAAGAATTTTCAAGCAACTTTAAGGACGACAATGATCTAGGATTAAACCAAAACATAGACCCCGCAAAGAATCCCAAGCTTTTTTTTGAGCACAGACTAGAAAATCCGCATAAAGAAAGTAGTTTGCAAACCGTGATGTAGTTTGCACCCCAATACTTATGGTTTGTTAAATAATATTCGCCAGGACCGACTATACCTACTCGAGGATTTAAAAAAATTTCGGCTATTTTGCGACTTTTTATTGTTCCACCGATAATTTTTTTATAAAGCAATTTTCTCCAGTCATCTCCTTTTTCACTGTATTTACTCTTTTTTGAATGGAGCTTAAGTACTGCCTTATAGTCGTCAAATATTCCAGCTAAATATAATGACACAAATGGGCCAATATCTCTACCTCGATTTTCGAAGATATATATTGCTATGCTATTTGATTTAATCCTGGCCTTATCTAGTATTCTCACAACATCCCCCTCAAATGGGGTTGTTACATGCAAGTCGAAATCATCTGAAAGTTCGTCAAGAGAATCCAAGATTTCTTCAAAAAGATCGAAATAATAAAGGTGAATTAAAACAGCAATTTTTTTATTTATTTGTGGTTTTATCCCAATGCTGCATGTACGAAAAGGCATTGATAAGTTTTTAAAGCGTCCTTCGAAAGGATTGATTTCTTTGCCACTAACAATGTATGGGCTGTATTTTTTTTTAATTTTCAAATTATGTGGGTTTTTTTCTAGCACTTCATTCTTAATAAATCCACATGCTTCAGCTAGATAATCAGCACAAAAGTGTAATTGATTTAAACTTTTCAGGTGTCTAAATGCTCTATAAAATGTTGTTACTTTGAGATTTTCAATCTTGGCAACAACTTTTAGCCATTTCAACTGAGCAACAATTTTTTGTGAGGTACTGGGCTTAAATATTACAGATGCTTTGTGCTTATGCTTTTTAATTTCTTTAGACAACCCAATTTCATATTTATAAATAATGCTAAATTTATCATCTTGAGGCTCAATACTATGTATAAATTTCTCGAACCAGGCAGACAGTAATATGCTCTTATCAAACCCAATTAGGTAGGATTGAAGATGCCACTCAATCTGACTAGATTCTGTGACCCCTACTACCTCGTTAGCATCCAAAATATGCAGCATTTTATCAATGGTCTCTGCAAATAAAGACTGATCTACGATAGTAATACTGGAATTCAATAGGAATAGCTTATTGATTCCTTGAAGTGATCGTAATGAAGAAATTCCCACCCTATGGCTATAAAAATCGTATCCAATATTGGGTCTTTTGATTAACCTTACTTTTCTCATTGCACCTAAAGATTTCTCCTCCACTGCCGAGGTTGAAACGACGGTGATTAGATCAAACCGGCATTGAAGCACCTCTAGCAACAATAAAAAATTGTCGCTGAACTTATTTTGAACGTCAAAATGTGCAACTATTGCTATATTCATGACTTAGTAGATCTAAAATTTATAAGCACTGTATACATGAATTTAGCCACCGCATGCAGCCTTGGGTGAGCCCTAAGACGTTCCCCAATTTTTCTTGCAACCCCACTGGCTGGCCTATATTGCCTCAAATCGTTAGATATTTGATTCTTTTCACCACCATCTTGGTCAGATTCCTCAAAAGCGCCAGTACTTAAAACATAATCCGCCAAACTTATAACTTGCTTGTGCATCAAATTATCTAAATAAATATCCTCTTGCGTATAAAAAGCACTTCTATAAGTTTCTTTTAAGTACTCAGCTTTCCATTTTAAGTCTGGCTCAAGATGACATCCCTCCCCCCATTCATTCCACGCATTAATAAATATAAAGTTATCTTCTTGCAATAAATTTTTACGTGTATACGCCCTCAAGTAAGCAAGCCACCTTCCATATAATTTTGGATTTGCGTTTATTACTATTGTGGGTGTATCTTGCCTTCTAGCAGTGTTATCCCAAGAGGGAATAATCCCCCTGTATAGTTTGTATTCTGGCCTCTCCCTCTCCATGCTTTGCGCGATTATTTTTGAGTACTCTAAGGTAGAGCCTAGAAATTTAGGATTTATAAATTTTGGCATTTTGGAGGGCTGATTTTGAGGGCCATTAAATTTATGTGGCGGAAACTCAACCAATGCATCTGCCTCCACCTCGGCCGGATCAGAAATATCGTAGAAATCAACAGCGCATATATGTAGCCCTTCAATTCCATAATCCCTGACTAGAGTCCGCCATTTTTTAAACGAATTTTTAGGTTCAGGGAGTTCTTTTGCTCTATAGACTAGGAGCAGAGGTTTTCCATCCACTTTTATATAACGGCTATCTTTCAAATATGGAATTATTGATGCAATAAAGGATTCGTCGTCTCCCAATGCATACTTTTGCTCCATCAATATACTTTTATTATCTCCATCCCATGTGCGAGTCCAGTTTTCATTTGCCCAGCACAAGCAAAAATTCATATCAATGTCAGATTTGAGAAAGTCTTCTACAGGCCGCTCTAATATTCTGCGTCCACTAAACCAGTAGTGATAAAAACAAAATCCATACACCCCGAATAATTTTGCTATTTCGGCCTGCTCTCTTATTACCTCAATGTTTGATAAATCATAAAACCCAAAATGCTGAGGAAGATGTGGCTGATAGTGTCCTTCAAAATTTGGCTTACCTTGAACCACATTGGTCCACTCAGTAAAACCATCCCCCCACCACTCAGAATTTTCCTTTATTCGATGAAATTGAGGGAGATAAAAAGCAATTAACTTAGCCTGATCTTTAAGCAACTCATTAGTTTCATCATCTCCAAGACCAGATAAGGCAATGAAGGAAGGGGATGGGTGATTATTCATTTATTATAAAGATTAGCACTATTTAAATAACCTCTTTAAATCTCGCAAGGGCCTAGTCATTCTCCAGGAACGTGAATTGATAATTAAGCTCATGCGATGATCTAAATCACTGATATTTATTTCCAAATGAGAGATCTGTGTATCGCGCGCTTTAATAATCTCCGTCGCCTCCAGCAATGCACCTTCCAAATGGGAGATCTGAACATCTCGCGCTTTAATAATCTCCGTCGCCTCCAGCAATGCACCTTCCAAATGGGAGATCTGAACATCTCGCGCTTTAATAGTTTCACTAGCCTTGAGGACAACGCTCTCTAGATGGGAAATCTGAGCAATTCGATCACCATTCACTTGTTGAAGATGAAGAATATGATCATCCCTATCTTTTATCCCTAAATTTGGAGATGCAAGGTGCAGTTTAAGTTTATTTATTTCGATGCGAGCAAGCTGACACGCGCCAAGCGCAGCAAAATAAGCAACTAATCTCTCCTTATCTGGGAAGTCAGGCTGAAGCCATGGTAATTTATTATTTTCAAGCGCCTCATTAAGCTGCAGAACACCAAGCCCATGTGAATGTAAAAACTCTAGATTATTTGGGTAGATTTCTTGCAATTCCTTCCAAAACTTATGTACTCCGAAATCTCCCTCAAATACATTGGTGTCATGAAACAATACAATTGCCCCTGGAGCAAGTTTGGGAAGCCAGCTATTAAAATCATGATGCACCGCATCATAAGTATGCAAACCATCAATATGCAGGATGTCTATTGATTTATCTTCAAAAGAAGAAATTGCTTCATCAAAGGTTGATCGTAATAAACGAGAAAATTTTGAATAGAATTGGGCTTCATGAGCAGATACTTTGGCATAAATTTCTTCTCCATATCTTCCAGCATGCTCATCCCCTACCCATGTATCAACAGCGAAACACTTGGTATTAATGGAATTATTTAAGACCGATTGACAAAACGAAAAATAAGAATTGCCAGAATGTGTACCGAGCTCTACAAATATTCTTGGGCAAGTTTCGCGAATAAGCCAATCAGCAAATGGCAAATGCCCAACCCAAGCACTCTGAGGCTCCATCCAAATTGGCTGAAATGATGCTGTATCGATTAAATTATTCGTCAACATAACTTTTTAAAGTAATCTCACGCATTGGAATGCCTATGATTCCATTGACGATACTCGTTGATTCAGACTTAAAAATTATTGCGTCATGAATCCAATGATGCTGAATATGCTCATTCTGAGTTCCGTTTGCAATAGCAACTGTTAACGAATACTCGCCTAATCCTAATCTAGGCATTTGAAAATGAAATTCAGCAACAATATAACCATGCTCTTTCACAAATAATGGATTATCAATATACGTTATGAAGGTATTATCTCCAAACAATAATTGACCTAAGCGATCTTTGAGATAGAATCCGATGATCGGAGAGTCTAGATCTGACTGTGCCCGAGCTTGCACCCTTAAAATCACATCTTCCCCACCCACTATCCAATTTAACGGATTCCCGCCCCTATCAAGAAGAACTGTAGATACAATATGAGCGCCGCCAAGCCCAAAAGATGATGTATCAGAATTAAACCCAAAAACTTTTATATCATTGCGAACATTGGAGTTATTAATAAAATTCTGACGCTGATCTTTATAAGCATTCGGCAAAATATCTAGAGCCTCATGTTTTATTTTTAATGTTGAGCTTTTGCCCTGTTGAGCCTCGTAAAATGCTTTCAGATAGGATTCACATACATCCTTAGGAGAACCCTCTTGAATAATGGAACCCTTTTCTAGCCATATTGCCCGATTGCATAAATTTTTCACTGAAGCAGTGTCGTGACTAACAAATAATACGGTTCCATTAAGCATAAAATTTCGTAAAAAACGCATACACTTTTGAGTAAAAAATGCATCGCCTACCGCTAGGGCCTCATCAATTACTAATATATCTGCATCAACGTGGGCAATTACAGCAAATGCCAATCGAACCAGCATTCCACTGGAATAAGTTTTAATATCTTGATTAATAAAGTCCCCAATATCTGCAAAATCTAGAATCTTCTTATATCTTTCATCTATCTCTTTTTTTGTTAGGCCCAATACAGAAGCGCTCAAATATACATTTTCTTTCCCAGTAAATTCAGGGTTAAAACCAGAACCCAATTCCAATAATGCAGCAACTCTGCCTTCTACTACAATTTTCCCAGTAGTTGGATTAAGAGTTCCGCAGATCATTTGAAGAAGCGTAGACTTGCCACTACCATTGCGCCCAATAATGCCGACTGTTTCACCTTTTTTTACATCAAATGAAATATTATTCAGCGCCCAAAATTCACGGTAATACTGTTTGGGTTGTAAACCGTTTAACTTTTGTAATTTTGGATAAATTGATTGCTTAAGCCTATCCTCAGGACGATCATAAATTTGATAGCACTTACCAGCAGTCTCAACTTTAATGGCAATGTTAGAGGACATCGGCAAAACCTTTTCTTGTTTTTTGAAACCAAAAAAATCCTAGACATGCTATGGTAATCGAGAAAATTGTATAGACAAAAAGATAGGTTAGGCTTGGTAATTGCCCCCAAAAAAGTACTTGACGGAATTGCTCAATTGGCAAGCTTAATGGATTTAGATAAGCATAAAATCTTAAGCCGTAAGGCAGGGATGTAATCGGATAAAAAACTGGAGAAAGAAACATCAAGGCCGTGACCGCTAAATTAATAAGTTGCCCCACATCTCTAAGAAAAACACCTAAAGAAGAGATCGCCCAGCACACACCCATAGTAGTCAAAATTAAAGGAAATAGCACTATCGGAGATATTAGGATCATGGGGCTTGGAGGGCCAAGAAAAATAGAGTATGCAAGAAGCCATACACCCAAGGAAATCAGAGCATGAAATAGGGCTGATCCCATAATTACCCACGGAAGAATCTCCAAAGGAAATACTACTTTCTTGACGTAATTTACATTTGAGAGTATCAAACTGGGGGCCCGCATCAGACATTCGGAAAATAAATTAAAAGGAATCATGCCCGCAAACAGAGCTAAGGCAAAGGTAGTACGTGAATCCCCAGCATCTGCCCATCGAGCTTTAAAGATTACGCTAAACACGAACGTGTAAATAAATAATAAAATCACAGGATTAAAAAGGGACCAAAGTACCCCAAAAATAGAGCCCCTGTATCTTCCCAAAACCTCTCGCTCTACCAGAGCTTTAATCAAATGACGGTTTTCCCAAAAAGTAATGACCATTTCTTTTGGTGAAGATGAATAATCTTTCATTAAATTTTCTTTATTAAGGCAGCCAAAAACAAACTAAAGGTTCCGCGCCGTGTCTGACGATACAACCCACAAACCTCCATTAAGCGAAAACGATCTTTTAGGGTTGCACTTCGCATTATTTCGAACATTCTCAAGATCTCTTGATGGTTTTTCACGAGCAAGTGATTGACTTGATTGAGTGTAGCTATATTCTGCGAATTCCACTTCTGAAAGCGCCCCTGCAAGAGCATCAACACTCGCTCCATCTTTGCAGGAAACGAGTTATTGCCACCTACTAATGCAAATTCATGCTGACGATAAAGAACATAAGGCTTTGGGTCATAAAAAACGACACCCTCCACACCGCTCACTATCTGATACATCCACCAATCATGTGAAGGCACATCCACTGGACCTACTTTTTCTAATAACAACTTTGCAGTCTGATTAAAAAGCATGGTGTTACCACCCGCAATACTTTTCACTAGCGCATTTCTAAAACTGGGTGGAAACACAAAGAGTGGAGACATACCGCAAGGCTTTAGTTTCTCATTTACATATTTGGTGCGTCCACAATATAAATACGAAACGTCCGCCTGTTGATTAATAGCTATATTTTCTAGAGCGACTGTAAGCTTTTCTGGCAACCACACATCATCTTGATCGCAAAATGCATAGTAGTCAGCCCGAATATCAGGATCACAGGCTAAAGATAAAAAATTCTGGCAAAAGCCTTTTTGAAGGCCACTGCGGATAGTCAATTTCCCAGGAGGCCATTTCGCTTGATATTGCAACAAGATATCCACAGTAGCGTCGTTTGAACCATCATCGCTAGCCACCAAAACCCAGTTTTGGTGCATTTGGGCCTCTAAAGAATCCAGTTTTTCGCCTAAAAATCGAGCACCGTTGTAAGTGCAGAGCAAAATTGCGACTAAGAGAGAGGATTTTGGTGACGCTAAAAGAGCGTCTGCGCGAGGGTCAAAATTAGTATTAATTTCAATAAAATCAGTCACTTACAGTTTCTTCCTATAAATTGTGACCAATAATTAATGAACAAAACAACTCCTAAATAATGAACCGTATATATACAAACATTATAACGAAGTGGAGGGGGGGTAAAACACAAAAAACCACTCCAAATCATTGAAAACCAAGGGTAAGTGCGCTAATACCGTTTATCGAAGCAAGTAGAGTCCACTTTAGTAAAAAACCAGCGAAGCTAGATTTTACCTGCCACCGCCGCTACTGCAAGTCCAAAATTGCCCAAAAGCGTCTGACGATAGACCCCTGATTTTTTGAGGTGGCATAAACTTGGGACAAGTGAAGACTCTCTAGCCAAAATCCATTGATTTAAGATCTTTCTATTGCCTGGCGTCAATCGGTTGGAGAGGGCTTTTAATCCTTCTAGATG
>Ga0208872_1000808_pt1 | contig 21047 bp, 21 predicted proteins | sample CryBogCBH12Aug08_FD_185508 | JGI IMG/M metagenome (GOLD analysis project Ga0208872, IMG submission 185508) | Freshwater microbial communities from Crystal Bog, Wisconsin, USA - CBH12Aug08 (SPAdes) | ecosystem: Environmental > Aquatic > Freshwater > Lake | place: Crystal Bog, Wisconsin, USA...
GTCACCGGCAACGGTGGCAGCCTGAAAAGGTGGGATCCTCGAACCTGGGGTCTGCATAGTTTTTAATCGGCAAACCACGCGAGATGCGGGTTTGCCGATTTTAGTTTTTCCAAGTCTTCCGGCCAGAATTTTAGTCCGTAACCCAGCCGCATTTCCTTGTGCCGGTAAACCGTGGGCAGCAGCAGGCGGGCGTATTTGTCCTCGGTCTCGCCGTAGCGGTTGACGGTCACGGCGTAGTAGATGCTGGAGGCCACGGCATCCGCCGCCTGCAGGCCGGCCAGCTGGTCGTGGTTCACCGCGCGGACATTTTCCGGAGCAATCACATTCCAATCGATCCGCACGTCCATGGGATCGCTCTGGTCTTTAAGCAACCGTAAATAGCCGCGCAAATCTTCGTAAGACATGATGCTGCGGTTGGAAAAAATCAAATCCGCCCGGCCGTCACCTTCGCCGTCAATCCGCTGGTCGCGGCAGAACCACGAAACCCGTTCCAGCAGATACCGGGTGGCATAACGGTAGAGCAGAAATTTTTCCGACTGAAATTTCTCCGGATCATTGATGCTGGGCTTGTGAATCAAAACACTGATGGTGCGAACGGGGCTGCCGGCAATTTGTTTGACGTAAGGAACGCGCTGTTCATGTTTCAAATCGGCAAAGTGAAGCTGTTGTTTCGGCTGCTTGCCCAGCAGTTGGCGGACGGATTTGAGCGTTTCCACGAGCTTCAAATCGTTCTTGGCCCGAACGACGACCGCTGAAAGCACCAGCCACCGCCGACTGCCAGAGCCGTCAGCATGAAAGACGAATCCTTCGTCACCAGATTCGTCCACATACACTTTGAAGCTGAATTTGCTCATCTTCTGAAACTTTAGCCTTTCGCCGACACAGCGGAAAGATTTTGGATAATACGGGCATTAGCTTCGATTCAAAAGATTTGATTTGATGCCGGTCACACCCAAAAAATCTAAGTTCATGCCGGGAGAAACTTGATGGGTGGAAAAGTCTCCGGGCAAAAATGTTGAATGCCAAACAACGCAAATCCACGCGTCGTTTGTTTTAATGACATGACATTCATGCTCACGGGATGCCTCGACTGCCGCGTTTTCAGCGCGCCGCCAAAGTTGCAGCCATCCGATTGACCGAGCGTGACCAAAAAATCATCCGGCTCATCCACCGGCACCGGTTTTTGCGTTCCAATCAGATCATCGCCTTGATTGGCGGCAGCGTCCAGAATTTATCTCGCCGGTTACAATGGCTGTTTCATCACGGCTATTTGGAACGCCCACGCGCCCAACTTCAATACTACGAACGCAACGGCTCCCAAACCATCGCCTACGGTTTAGGAAATAAAAGCGGCTCACTGCTACAACTCAATCCGGCGTCCTGGGGTGAAAAGAATCGCGCCATCGGCCGAATATATCTGGCGCACGCACTGTTGGTTTCCGACGTGATGGTGTCGCTTGAACTTGCGTGTCGGCGGCACGGCATCCGGTTGTTGCACGAGGATGAATTAAATCTGCCAGTCGAAGCACCATTACGCTGGCGGGTGAAACTCCGCGACGGCACCAAACTCGGTGTCATTCCCGACCGTGTGTTCGCCTTGGAATATCCGGATCAAAAAGGCCAGGTGCAGCGTGTCTATTATTTCCTCGAAGCCGACCGGGGCACCATGCCCGTTGTCCGTGAAAAATTATCGCAGACTTCATTTTACCGGAAGCTGCTCGCCTATGAAGCGACCTGGGCCAACAAGGTTCACCAGCGACATCTGGGCATTCACCGTTTCCGTGTGCTGACCGTCACCACCAGCGCGGCGCGAGTGAAATCACTGGTGGACGCCTGCTCACGGTTGCAGCGCGGCCACGGCCTATTTCTTTTCGCCGACGAATCCGTGTTGCAATCCAATCCGCTCACCGCCGTCTGGCAATGCGGCAAGGATGGCGGTTTATCTGCGCTAGTGGACTTGCCAGTTTCGGCAATTCCGCACGTCTCCTGATTTTTTCCACCGGGCGTTAGCGTTGTCACCAGAGACCATCCCACTTCCGGGAGGTCCACGTTCATCACAACCAAAAACACAGGAGTATTATTATGTCCAAAACCAAGTTCGTTGACTTCCGGGCCGTCAAAGCGGCCATCACCATGGAGCAGTTGCTCCAACATTACGGCGTTCTCGACCAGTTCAAACGCACTGGCGACAGCCTGAACGGGCCGTGCCCGATCCACAAAGGGAGCAACCCCACGCAGTTCCGCGTCAGCACCACCAAGAACCTCTGGAATTGTTTCAGCGACTGCGAGCATGGCGGCAACACGCTCGACTTCATTACCAAGATGGAGAAGTGCAGCATCCATGCGGCCGCGTTGAAAGCGATTGAATGGTTCAACCTCGATCCCGAGGCCATGGCCGCCAGTGACGACAAGGCGGAACCTGCCGAGCCGAAAGCCTCGGTGCCGGCAGCGAAGCCGGCTACCAAGACAGCGGCGAATGAAGAAAATCCGGGGGATGGTGGCCGTCCGCAAGGACTGCCCAATCCGCCGCTAAAATTCCGGTTGGATAAACTGGAGCGCAATCATCCGTATCTGGTGGAGCAGCGTGGGCTGACGCCCGAAACCATCGTGGATTTCGGTATCGGTTATTGCGCCAAAGGCATGATGGCAGACCGTATCGCCATCCCGATCCACAATGTCAAAGGCGAGGTGGTTGCGTATGCGGGCCGGTTCGTCGGTGAGCCGCCCGAAGGCACTCCCAAATACAAGCTGCCGCCGGGATTCCGCAAGTCACAGGAGCTGTTCAATCTGGACCGGGCCATCAAAGAGCCGGCGGATAAACCGCTGCTCATCGTCGAAGGTTTCTTCGACGCGATGAAAATTCATGATCACGGCTACCGCAAGGTGGTGGCGCTCATGGGCAGCACCTTATCCAGCGTGCAGGAAGAATTGATCCGGCAGAACACCACCAGTGACAGTCAAGTCATCGTCATGCTCGACGAAAACGAGGCGGGCAAAGCGGGCCGCGAAGACATCGCATGTCGTCTGTCCAAGTTCTGTTTCGTCCGAGTGCATCAGTTTCCGCGACCCGACATGGAACCGGAACACCTCACCGACGAAGAAGTGGCGGACATCGTGGAGGGGCACCAATGAAACGGTATGAAGGCAAACGGCAGGGTTATGCCGTCAGTGTCACGGTTGACGGCCGCCGTTTGAATCCCCGGTTCGATCTGTGGAACCACAGTCCGACGGGATTTGAATGGGGCTATGGCGGGAGCGGGCCGGCGCAACTGGCGCTGGCCATTCTGGCCGACCATTGCCAGGACGACGAGCAGGCGTTGAACTTCTATCAACGCTTCAAGTGGGCGGTGATTGCCGAACTGCCACACCGTTCCTGGACGCTGACCACCGAGAGCATTGACCGCATGTTGGATTCCCTGCGGGAACGCGAGCCAGTCTTGGAGGGTGCGACATGAGTGCGCGGAAGCCGCCGCCCGTCGGTGACTTCCGCAAACTCCTGGAACGCCTCGCGCACCGGCATGACACCCGGCGCATCTTCGATGCGTTCGTCCGCTTCGCCGCCTGCGCGGTCGCCGCGCAGACGCGCGAGGCGGAATATCTGGAGGAAGCCAAACGCTGGGAAAAATCCGAACTGGAATTGTTTGCGGAAGCCTTCGGAACCCTGGTCACTGAAATGGAATCAAAGCCGTTCACCGATCTTATCGGCGGCTACTACATGGAATTCGCCTTGTCGTCCAAAGGTCAGCAATGGAACGGCGAGTTCCACACGCCCAAGACGGTGTGCGATATGATGGCCATGATGACGATGGGGGACATGGAAAAGTTGCCGGCAGATCAGCCCATCAACATCTGTGAGCCCGCGTGTGGTTCGGGCGCAATGATTCTGTCCATCGGCCAAGCCTGTCCGCCGGAAATGCGCCGCCGATTGCGGGTGACGGCCATCGACATCAATCGCACCGCCTGTGACATGGCGTTTCTCAACACGACGCTCTGGGGCATTCCGACGCGGGTGATTCATGGCAACACCATCTCCGGCGAGTATTGGGCGGCATGGTCGAACATTCACTACATCGCACCGTGGCTGCCGCTGGCATTGCGCCCGCAGTCGCCCGAAGCGATGGCACAGGGACAGCCACCGCCGCTGGTTGAAATTGAGCGCATTCAGATGACCGTTGGCCAACAGGAGTTTGCTCTTTAGTTCACAGCCCCTTTTTACGAAGGGGCTTTTTTCTTGCCGACATCGGCAAAGCCACACGTCTCCCACATAACACGGCGAAGTTTTACGCTTCTATCAGGTTCAAAAGGTTCATTTCAAAACTTAACCAGAAAGGAGATCTAGCATGGATGTTCATTGCACCACCTGTGGCGAGCCGTGGGATGTTTATCACCTGCGGCACGACGCCATCTACGAAACCGACCTGTCCCACGCCGAAGCCAAGGTGTGGACACAGTTGTCACCGCAACTAAAGTTGCTCGACCGTTACCGCGAAAAGTTTCGCGCCGTCGGCTATGAGTTCGGCGGTTCGATCCTTAATGTGTTGCGCTGCCCAGCGTGTCCCAAGGATGCGAAGCCCGACCCCGACAAGGCCGCCATGAAAGCCGGTATCGTCGAGTTACTGGGGGACGACGAAGACGGTATCGCCGCCACCATGGAGGATTTTCATTTATGAAAAAATCTCCTCCCGCTGGCAGAAAAAACGGCGCACGCGATCCCAATCAAGTTGAGTTCGGCATCATCTGGGATGTGTCGGCCTATCCGTTCAAACTACGCGCCGGTGATGTCTTCAAGTTCAACGAACGCCTCTGTCGCGTCCTGCGGGTCAACTACAGTTCGGCCATCGTCATCATGAATCGGCCGGTGCGGGAGTTCAAAACCAGATTCGACAAACCGGTGCGGTTTCAACCGCCGCCCCATCAGTTTTACATATCACCGAATTCCGAAGTGGTCGTGCTTAACCGCAAGGCCAAACGGTAACTCCAAGGCGATTCTTTGAATCGCCCTTTTATTTGCCGCTGTTAACAAGTCCGCACGTCTCCCTCGAAATACCACTGGGGGCATAAACTTCATCGCGGGTTCACAGGGTTCAATTCAACACTTAACCAAAAGGAGATTCATTATGGCAGTTCAATGCGCTTCGTTTGCCACCGGCATCGTCGTTATCACACCTAACGCCCTCGACCAACTAACGCCCGCTGACATCCAGCGCGGGTTGCAGCGACATCAGGCGGGTGACTGGGGTGACTTGGGTGAAGAGGATTGGCAGGAAAATGATCGGGCTGTTCAGGCCGGGATGCGTTTGCTGTCCAGCTATCGCAGTGACAGTGGGGTGCAATTCTGGATCATCACCGAGGCCGATCGCAGTGCGACGACCTTGTTGCTGCCGGACGATTATTGATCCGTCACACAAAGGCGATCCTTCACGGGTCGCCTTTTTTATTGTGCTAGTTTTGGCAAGTCCGCACGTCTGCTGATAATCAGCTCTCCGTTCTACGCTTCACGTTGGGTTCACAGGGTTCATCACAAAACAATAACCAACAGAAAGGAAAAACATGAATGCAGTTACAAATGAACGCGTGGCGTTGTATTACCGCGAAGGTTCATCCGACAAGGTGTATCAAGCCGCGATTGAGCCGGCAGGAAATCAGTTCGTCGTCAACTTCGCCTATGGGCGGCGGGGCGCAACGCTGACCACCGGCACCAAAACTTCATCGCCGGTGGATTATGCCGCCGCGAAGAAAATCTACGGGAAGCTCGTTAGCGAAAAGAAAGCGAAAGGCTACACCGAAGGTGAGCAGGGCACGGCGTATCAGCACACCGACAAACGCCCCTCCGGCATTCTACCGCAGTTGCTCAATCCCATCGAGGAAGCCGAAGTAGAGCTACTCTTGTGTGATGACAATTATTGCGCGCAGGAAAAGTTCGATGGCAAACATCTGCTGGTCCGCAAGCAAGACGACGATCTCGAAGGCATCAACAAAAAGGGCTTCATCGTCGGTCTGCCACAGACGGTCGCAAACGAACTGCGTGGTATGCCGGGCAGCTTCATTCCCGATGGCGAATCCATCGGTGATGATTATCACGCCTTCGACCTGCTCGAACATAACGGTGAAAATCTGCGCGTGTTGCCTTATCGGATCCGGCTGTCGCGTCTGATTGACCTGCTGTTGAGCCGTTCCGACTACCAGCATATTCACTGGGTCGAGACAGCGTTCAGCACCCGGCAGAAGACCGAACTGTGGGAGCGGCTACGGCGGGAGAATCGCGAAGGCATCGTGTTCAAACGGCTGGATGCACCTTACACGCCCAGCAAACCCAACCGTGGCGGACCGCAGTTGAAATTCAAGTTTGTCGCCACCGTATCGGCCGTGGTCGCCAAGATCAACCTCAAGCGCAGTGTCGAAGTGAGTCTGTTCAACGGCCGGAGTTTGGTGTCCTGCGGCAATGTGACCATCCCGGCCAACCATGAGATTCCCCAGGTTGGGGAAGTGGTGGAGGTGCGTTATCTCTACGCCTACCGGGACAGTCTCGCCTTGTATCAACCGGTCTATCTTGGCTCGCGTGATGATGTTGACGCCGGCGAATGTCTGGTGTCGCAACTGAAATTCAAAGCCGAATGAAACTTCAACCGGTCATGCCTCAGGCTTGACCGGTTTTTTTATTGAGTTCGTTCGTATAGATGAAAAAGGCCACTCAATTAAGAGTGGCCTTGGGGATAAAATCAGCGCTTATTTCTTGGCTGCTTTTTCAGCCTTCACCTTTGCCCAACGCGCTTTGGCCGCAGCGGCAATCTTGGCCTTGGCATCGGCACTCATCTTCCGGCGTGCCGGCTTCACTGGTTTAACGGCTTTCGGAGCGGTTTTGGCCGCTTTGACCTTGGCCCAGCGCAGCTTTTGAGCGGCAGCGATGCGGGCTTTCCCGGCGGCGCTCATTCCACCTTTTTTCTTCACCGACTGGGCGGCTTTGGGCGCAGCGGCCTTGGCGCTGGTGCCAATAAGGACGGCGAGTCGTTTTTCCAGCGCCGCAATCTGGTCTTTAAGATTGGCGGCTTGCCGGAGTTGTTGTGCCGATAGGTTTATAATACTCATAATTAAGGTTATTAAAGCACTGACTGCCACTTATTGAAAGTTAAAACAACGCTGTTGTATCTGGTTGTGATAGTCATTTCGGGTTACTACATACTTATCTCACCAAGCTGATTTTATAGTTGTCGGTTCTGGCAAGTCCACACGTCTCCCTCAAAATGACTCGGCGACATACGCTTCATCGTGGAACCACAGGGTTCATTCACAAACAAAAACAAAACACCGGAGTAAATTATGAATAACAAATCGTATGATCGTATCACCGAACGCATCGTCAGCCTGCTGTCGCAGGGGACGGTGCCCTGGCACAAACCATGGCACGTCCAGACCGGACTGCCGCGCAACCTCATCACACAAAAGCCGTATCGCGGCATCAACGTGTTCCTGCTCATGGCGATGAATTATGAATCGCCGAACTGGCTCACGCTGCGGCAGGCCAACGCGATGGGCGGCCAGATCAAGCCGGGCGAAAAATCCTGCCCGGTCGTGTTCTGGAAACCGATGCAGGTGAAAGACAAGGAGTCCGGTGAAGACCGGAAGATTCCGTTCCTGCGCCTGTATCATGTCTTCAACGTGGCGCAATGCACCGGCTTGAAGAATATTCCGCCGGCGGATGAGTCAGCCTTCATTCAGACCTTGCCAGCGGAACTGGTGGCCAACATGCCGCAACGTCCCGTCATCAAACATGGCATGGCGATGGCATCCTATTCGCCGGTGAGTGACGTGGTGAATATGCCTGACCGGGCACGGTTCCAGTCGGAAGATCATTATCACGCCACGCTGTTTCATGAACTGGTGCATTCGACCGGGCATGAGAAACGGTTGAAGCGGGCCAGCATCATGGAGCGAAACGGCTATGGTTCCAATCCCTACGCCAAGGAGGAATTGATTGCCGAAATGGGCAGCGCGTTTCTGTGTGGCCATGCCGGCATCGTGGATCGGACCATTGATAGTTCAGCGGCCTATCTCGAAGGCTGGCTGAAATCGTTGAAGGACGACAAGACCCTCATTGTTCAGGCGGCAGCGCAGGCGCAAAGGGCGGCGGACTTCATCCTCGGCCATAAACCGGAGATTCCGGCCGAAGACATCATTCCCAAAACCTCGGTGCCGCCGAAACCGGCGGAGGTGATGGCGTGAAGTTGATCCATCCGCAGGAGTTCAAAGTGATGTCCCTGCGTGATTGTCCCGTGCCCAGCGAAATGCTGGTGTGCGAGACGCCAAAACAGGTGGTCGAATACTGGCGGCTGCACATCGCCACAGCGCCGCACTTCAACCCCGAATGCGAGTGCATGGCGGTGCTGATGCTGAACACGCGCAAGCGGGTCAAAGGACATCAGTTGCTTGCTACCGGCACGATGGACACCATCCTGGTGCATCCGCGCGAAGTGTTCCGCTGTGCCATCATCGCGGCAGCTGCTGCGGTGGTGGTCATCCACAATCATCCGAGCGGCGAATCAACGCCGTCGGAAGCCGACATCAAGGTGACGCGTGACCTCATTCGCGCCGGTCAACTCTTGAAGATCGAGTTGATTGACCATGTGGTCATCGGCAATCAGAATCATAGCTCCTTGCGAGAACTTGGGTATTTCTATACCTAAAAAACAACCCCGACCATTTTGTGGCCGGGGCTTTTTATTGTTTCCCAGATTGTGCTAAAATTGGCTTATTATGAAAATTCTAAACCCAAGGAATGGCGAGAATCAAAATCACCTGTAAACACTGCGGCAATGTTTTTGATTGGAACGACCAGTGGCCGGCCGGTTTGAAAAAATGTCCGCTCTGCGGAATTCTGGCTCCATTCAATCACCAGCATACCAGACTGAAAAAGGCTTCTTAATTGGTCGCGATGGCCGGCCAGGCACCCCGCACACAACCGAAGTGCCGGCGCAGTTGCGGAAATTCTGGAGTGGCCGGATTGGGGGTCACGGCCTGCCCCTCGGCATTCAAATAGAGACAGCCGATTTCTTCCGGCGGAAGTTTTTGAAACAACGCTGTGGCTTCGGCGACGGCCGACAGCCATTGGCGTTTGCATTCCACCATGTCCAGCGACTCGCGCAGCAACAGCGTGTTTAAGCGGACGGCCGGATAATGGGTCAGGCGTTGCGCCTCCTCAATCAAAAACTGCGGGGTGAAGCCGGTATCCTTGCCGCACGCCGCCCAAGCGAGCGCACCGAGGCTCAATACCGTCCGATGCAAAAACAGCACATCCAAATAATCGCGCAGTTCGCCGCGGCCGGCGAGCGCCAGCATCTTGTTGGTTGCCCCATCGAGCGGGTGCAGCACGAAACCCAGTTCCGCATCCGGTTGCACCGGAAAAAATCGAAATGCAGAATCATACGCCCATTCCACCTTGGTTGCATGACCGGCCTTGGAAACCGTCGCCCGTTGCAACATTTCCTGGGTCTCGTTCCAGTCCAGAGAGTAGCCATTCTGTTGCAACACTTCGGCATCCTTGGCGGTGGCCTGTTTGAGGCTTTGCACCGTGTCATGGAATACGTCCACGTCGCGTGACTGGCGGTGGGAATCTTCCCGCCGCAAAAAAACGGTCGCCCCGGCCACATAGCTTTCGGGGTTGCGATTGACCGCCAGCAGCCGGAGAACCTGCTTTTCAAAATCACCTAGCGGCATAATTCAGCGGCAAGATAGAAGCCACGCCGTCCGCCGTCAGCGCGCAGTCGTTCACAAAGATAAGGCACTTCTTCCGCGACAATCTCCGCGTCTGGCCGCATGAACCAGAAACAGCGGGCATGGAACTCCCGGAACGCTGCTTGCGCCAGAGTGAGCTTTTCCGCCGACAACCTCGGCAAAGGGGATGTTTCTAGCTGATCCACAGAGATTCAATAGCTTAATTTTGTTGATTCGGCAACTGTTGAAAGCAATGAGGCAGGATTCTCAAGCCGCCGTCAGTATAAACTGACGGCTGGAAATTGCCCCCATCACATTGGTCAGGGCAGTTCATTGCTCACCAATCACTGATTTGATTTTGCCCAAAACGATGCTCACCCCGTTCCGCACCCGGCCCTGCAAAATATCGTTCATCTGCATCCGGGCAGGGCTCAACGCAATCAGCCTTTTTTGGTCCTGGGCATTGAACAGGCCATTGACCTGAATGGTGTGTTGGATTTGATACTCCACCACCTTGACCAAAATTTCCGTCTCGTTGGCCTTCGTCTGGCCGACCACCAGCAGACAAGTGCGTTGGAAGCCGCCCATGACACCGAGTGAAAATGTTTCGTTCGCCACGGTTTCATAGGTTTCCTTCTCCGTCATCTGGCTGTGATCCAAATCAAAAACATCGGAGCCGCTTTGCAAGGCCGCGATGATGGCGGTGGACACCGTTTTGGCCGGCTGGCTGGTTTTGAAAGTGTATTCTTGAAAAAGTGAGGCGTCCGGTTGGTGTTCGCAGAGTGAAGTAAACACGCGGCGGGGGCGCAGTGACTGTTCGGCTTCCTCACGTTCGGCCGCCAGACGGCTATTGACCTCGCGTTGTATCGCCAGTGCGTCATGGTCATCCGGCTTGGCCGCGAGGGCGTCCTGAACGGCGAGGAGGGCATTTTGATAATCGGCGGCGGCCAAGGCCTGCCGGGCCGTCTGCATGGAAGGTTGATAGTTGACGCCGATCAGATTCGTGCGGCAGTAGGCCGTTTGATCCGCAACGATGTCCAGGCTGACTGACACCGATACATAACCGGGCTTGGTCAGCCGGAATTGCACCGGTCGCGCCGGCAGATCTTTCACGTCCAATGAGGTTTGGCCCAGATAACTGCCATCCATCGTTTCCACCGAAGCTCCGGTCGGAACCGATTCCAAGCGGGCGGTGCCCAGCACGAATTCGACCGGAACATCATTGGTCTGGTTGGCCTTCAGATAAATCGGATCCTTAATTTGCCGATTGTGATAGGTGACAATCATTTGATACCGGTCGGAAGGCAGATCCGTGATCGTGACAGGTAAATCGCCGGCATAAACTTCTTGCCCGTCCGTTTGCAACAATTGATAGGTCGCTCCTTCATGGTTGCAGGACAGGTTTAGCACCCCGTATTGCGGGGCAAACACGCACGCCGCTGTCTGTTGGTCGAACACGACCGGTTTCTGCGCTTGAGACCAGTGGGGATATTGCGCCTGAATCAAATAGGTGTCGGCGGGCACCGTGAGACTGGTGCCGGTGCTATTGGTGAGTGTCAGGGAATATTCTGGGCCGGTGATGGTGATGGTTTGCGCCGCCGGCTTGGCCGTCACATTCAGGGTTCCTACCGTCCGGATCAAATTGACCGCGCCGAAATCGCGCCCGCCATACAAGCAGAAGAAGTTTGTGCTGAAAGGTTCCGCCTTCGGGTGGGTGATCGTGAATATATGGTTGCCGAGTGAAATCTTTTGGCCGCTGCTGACCGGCTGGCCGTCCAGTTTGACCGAGGCGATTAAGCCGACGTCATAGCCTTGCAGATTGACGGAAAAATTAATCCGCGTTCGTTCGATCGCCAACTGATGCTGGTGGTAGGCAAACATGGCCAGCACCAGCAGCGACCACCAGAGCAGCGGACGCAGGACCCGCCGCCAATAACCAAGGCCATGTTCCGGAACCGGTGAGGATGGAGGTGTTGCCATATTATTATCCTGGGTGATTATTCAGCTGCGGAAGAAAACCGAGGCGACGGCGGGACAGCGGCGTCAATAAGTTGGCGGGTCGCTCATCCTCACTATGGATTAGTGTTGACGATTGCTCCGGGCTAACGCCATGCTGCATGGCAAATACTTGCTATGGCCGCCGCCAACGACAAGCCCAAAAAGAGCGAAATGTTTCGCCAGACCATGCGGTGGCTCATCGACTTCATCTTCACGTTCAAGAATAAGCGCGGTGAAATTTTGGATAAACCCGAATTGTTATATGCGGATGGCTTCAACTGTTCCGCGCAGGAATTTTACGCCACTGTCGAGCAGCAGATGGCGGCCCGGAAAATTCCCGGACTCGAAATCTCGCGGGTGAAATTTGCCGAGGGCGGATTGTTGTCCGAGCAACGCGTTTATCTCCGGCTGATGCGCGAGCGTCTATGCATCGACACCTGTGCCGCGCCGTTCGGCAACCTCTATTTCTTTTCCATCCGCAAGGTGTATGTGCCGGCGCTGGTCCGCTTGTGGCACATCGTGGTGACACTCCTATTTTTTGGAACGGTTAATGCGCTTTTGATGAAACCACTGGGGGCCAGCTATGCCGCCATTGCCACGGTGGCACTGGCATTCGCCATAGTCGGCGTGCTGCACAACGCCGCTGCTGAAGGCGGTTCTGATCTTGATACTTTTTTGCTCAAGATTCCTGTGCTGGCCACCATTTACGAAGACTGGTTTCGGATGGATACGTATTATCGTGAAGATACCCGGAATCTTTATCTGCAACTGTTTCCCCAGTTCATCCAGTCCATCGCCGAGGAAACGTGTGCGGCCAAGGGTTTCAAACTGATCCCGTATCTGCAACCGCCGCCGCCGGTTTCGGATCTGAACAAACCCTTGCCGCCGGGAAAAAAGCCCGCCGCGTCGTGAGGTATGGCCTCCATCCACGAACAACTGACCAGCCAGTTTTACGAGTGGGAATCACGCGGTCGCGGCTGGCAGGTATTTGACAGGCCGGTTTATCCAGAACCACCATTTCAGGTTTTCAAGGGGTATCGGTTGCCAGATGCCCAAGTGGTTGATGACGGTCGTGTGCCCACGTTCCTGAGTTCACTGTTTCGCAAGATAAGTCAACCGCCACCGCCACCGGTCATTGCTGCAGAAACCGAAGACGAACCCGAGCCGACACCGTTGGTGCGGGATTCGCTCGTGGAGTTTCAGGCTTCGCTGCCCGCCAAACTGGACGTTGGCCGGGAATCCTTTGAGCAGTTTTTCCACAACCTGGCTTTGTGCCAGGAACCGGTAGCCTTCGAGTTGTTGGGCATCCACAAGCGGGTGTTGGCCCAGTTCGCAGCCAGCAACGAAGATGCGCCCACGGTTCGGTGTCAATTAACGGCTCATTTTCCAGACGTGCAGTTTCGGCAACTGGAAGGGGCGTTGGACAAAGCTTGGGATGCCAGTTCGGGCGACGAAGCGTTTGCGGTTGAATTTGGTTTGGAGCGGGAATTCATGTGGCCATTGGCCACGGGCAAGATTGATCCGTTCATCGGCCTCGTCGGTGCCCTGTCGGAGTTGCAGCCCGGTGAACTGGCCATATTCCAAATCCTCTGGCAGCCGGTGCAGAATCCCTGGGCGGAAAACCTCGTCAATTCCGTTACGCTGCCGGACGGCAAGCCGCTATTCGTAAACGCCGCCGAACTGACGGGTGCAGCGGAAACCAAGGCAGCCAGACCGTTGTATGCGGCGGTAGTTCGCATCATGGGACGGGCCGCCACCCGCACCCGGCTGGAGCAAATGGCCCGGGATATGGCCGGCTCGTTGCGCGTCTTTTCTAATCCGCAGGGCAATGCGCTGATCCCGTTGCACAATGACGACTATCCTTATCAGGAGCATCTGGAGGATGTCTTGCGCCGTCAGTCGCGGCGCACCGGCATGATTTTGACCGGCGATGAGTTGACGGGGTTTGTGCATCTGCCGTCCAACGCCGTGCGTTCGCCCGCGTTGCAGCGCAATGTTGGTCGAACCAAAGCGGCACCGGGCATTGTCCAACAACCGTCAGGCGTGGTCATCGGTGACAATGAACACAACGGCGAGACTGTGCCGGTATTCCTTACTACCGAACAGCGGGTCCGCCACACACACATCATCGGCTCCAACGGCACCGGCAAATCCTCGCTGCTACTCAATTTGATCCGGCAGGATATTGTGAACGGTGATGGCGTTGCCGTGCTTGATCCCCACGGCGATCTGATTGACGAACTTTTGTATTACATCCCCGCCAACCGGATTAAGGACGTGGTGTTGTTTGACCCGGCGGACGTGGAGTTCCCCGTAGGCTTCAATATCTTGCAGGCGCATTCCGAGGACGAAAAGAATTTGTTGGCATCCGACTTGGTGGGGGTGTTTCGCCGGGTGACCAAGGCCACTTCTTGGGGCGACCAGATGGACACGGTATTGCAGAATGCCATTTTGGTGATCCTCGAAAGCAGCCGGGGCGGGACCCTCACCGACTTACGCCGCTTTTTGCTGGAAAAAAGTTTCCGCGAAGAATTTCTGACCAGCGTTAAAGACCGGGAGTTGCTCTATTACTGGCGGAAAATGTTTCCAGAACTGGGCGGCAGCAAATCCGTCGGTTCGGTGCTGACCCGGTTGCAGAATTTTTTCAGCCAGAGACACATCCGCAACATGGTGTCGCAACGGGAGAACAAACTGGATTTTGCGGACATCATGGACAGCCAAAAAATCTTTCTAGCGAAACTTTCGGAAGGTTTGGGCGGCGAGGAAAATTCCTGCCTGCTTGGCTCTCTGCTGGTTTCAAAATTTCAGCAGTTGACGATGGCGCGGCAGAAGTTAAAACAGGAGGATCGGCGGGATTTCTGGTTATACATTGACGAGTTTCAGAACTTTATTTCGCCGAGCATGGCGAAGATTTTAACCGGTGCCCGGAAATACCGGCTGGGGCTGACGTTGTCGCACCAGCATTTGCACCAGTTGCAAGGTGATGCCAAAGTTGCCAGCGCCGTGATGACCGAGCCATGCACGCGCATCGTGCTGCGCGTCGGTGTTGATGACGCCAAAAAGCTGGAGGAATGCTTTACCTCCTTCGATGCCAGTCGCCTGACCCAGCTGGAACAGTTCCACGCCATCGTCCGCGTGGAGCGGAATGATTTTGATTTCAATCTAGCGTTGCGGAAGCCCGAACCGCCCGACGGCGACGAGGCTCGGAAAAAAGAGATCATCGCGCGCTCCCGTGAAAAATATGCCACTCCGCGTGATATAGTCGAAGATGCGTTCTTTGCCGAACTTGAATCGGAGGCCCCAAAAAACAAGCCGCCGGAACCGCCAGAACCGGACAAGTCATCGGGCAGCACCTCCAAACCACCACCCAAGCCGGTCTCGCCGACAGGCCTCCCAGCGGAACCGGTTTTGACGGTTTCACCTGCCGCACCAGAGGTGCCGGCATCACTGCCTGCGATGCCAAATATTTCCGAACCGGCGCCGGTCACGGAACCACCGGAAGCGGCCAAAATTCCCAAGACCACGGTTGGGGAAAGCGAAACAGAGGTCGAACCAAAGGAGTTGGGACGGGGACTGACGTTGCACAAAACTATCCAGAAACGGTTAAGGGATGGTGCTCAAAAATTTGGTTTTAAGGCCGACATCGAAAAACAACTGACCAAGGGGTCAAACAACGCGGCGGATTTGGTGTTGCGGCAAGGCGAACTGGCCATCGCCGTTGAAATCGCCATATCTCCAAACACCAACCACGAATTTGAAAACGTGGAGAAATGTCTGGCGGCAGGCTTTACCCGCGTGGCGGTGATTGCCAATGGGCGGAAGCTGCTGGATGACATCGCCGCCGCCGTCCTAGGCGGACTAGGACCGGAAGCGGCGGCGAAAGTGAGCTATCACACGCCGGATGAATTTTTGGTCGAGCTGCAAAAACTGGCAAAAACAGCGGAGGCTATTCCACCGGCAAAACCGGTGGCCAAAACGGAAAAAGTTCTTGGTTTTAAAGTTAACCGAAAATTTCCGAATTTGTCGCCGGAAGAGCAGCGGTTGAGCCAGCAGTCCGTTCACGAGGCGGCGCTAAAAGCCATCCAAAAGTGACGGCGGTTTCGGGCTTGCCGTCCAGCCGGGTTAATCCTAACTATAGATATGGTTAAGACATTGGCGCTTCACAAACTCGCCGTTACCGCCTTACAGCAGCGCAAGGCGGCGTTACTGTCCAAATTACACCTGTCGCCGGATATGGTGCGCGCTTCCTATGTCCGCCAATATCTGACCTGCGGCAAAAAGAACTGCCGGTGCCGCCGGGGATTCAAGCACGGTCCGTTTTATTATCTGGTGCAGTGTTTGGGAACCGGCAACGTGCGGAAGTTTTTGCTTAAAACTCCGGCACAGAAAAAACAGGCGTGGGCGGGTATCGCCGCCCATTTGAAATTGCAACGGCAACTCGCGGCTTTGTCCGAAATCAACACCGAATTGCTCCGGCGCGGCGAAAGTTTGGGCCGTTAAAATCCACCGCGCGCCGCGCTTGATTCACCAAAAAACCCTTGCGGTTTTGTGCCGCCAAATGCTCATAAAACCCTTGCATGCACTTGTATTTTAGCGTCTGGCGTGGTAAGCTTTTAGCAGAGGTTTGATAGCGCAAGTTCTCCTAAAAGTTTCTTTCTACTTTCCCCGGTCAAGTCAACCGGCGGAACCTTATCTATTAATAATTATTCACATGATGCACAAAAATTTTATCAGGATTGAAGCTAGCAACAAAGACGCGTGGATTTGTGTTTGCGGCAACGAACCGCATTCGGACGGTTTTTATCCTTGCGATGAAACCGGCAACGAAATGGAACCGGTGTCCGGCTGGAACGGTTTATATGTCTGCCATGGTTGCGGCAGAATTATCCAGCAGGACTCACTGGAAATTATCGGACAAAAAAATCTAATTTCAAAAAACATGGCTAAAAAATCTTACAACGTTATTTCCCCAGACGGTTTCCCGATTACTTGCGAGCCGTTCACAAGCAAAAAAGCGGCGCTGGATTACGTCCCGCTCTGGTGTCAGCGGTTTGAATCGCAGGGTTATTATTCTGCCATTGGATATAAAATTCCGCTCAATGAATTGACTGATTATTTACGGCTCGTCGTTTACGACTAAACCGTGTCTCCCTAGGGGTGATTCAAATAATTCAGGCGTAACGCAGTCCGCGCAAGCGAAACGCGAAAGGCCGACACACTGCTAGCGTGTGCCGGTTTTTTATTTTCAAAAAACGGAATTTGATGCTTGAAGTCGGCTGCAAACTTTGCCAGAAGTAGTATATGAAGGACAACCATGCCTTGAACAAGCCGGTTGGCATCTGGATTCGGGTCAGCACCGAAGATCAGGCCAAAAGTGAAAGCCCCGAACATCACGAAGAGCGTGCCCGGGCCTACGCCAAGAGCCGGGGTTGGGAGGTTAAGGAATTGTATAATTTGGCCGGCCAAAGCGGCAAGGCCGTCATGCAAAACCCGGATGCCCGGCGCATGATGAAGGATGTTGAACGCGGCCATATCACCGGCCTGATTTTTTCCAAACTAGCCCGCTTGTCTCGCAACCGCCGCGAATTGGAAGAATTTTCCGATTTTTTTAAGAAATACGACGCAGACCTGATTTCTTTAAGTGAGGCGATTGACACCAGCACAGCCGGCGGCCGGATGTTTTTTCATCTGCTGGGCGTGTTTGCCCAATGGGAACGTGAGGAAATCACCGAGCGCGTCAATGCGTCGGTGTTGACTCGTGCGAAGCTTGGTAAATCCATCAATGGCACGTCTCCTTACGGTTATGTCTGGAAAGACCGCAAGCTGGTCATCCAACCGGAGGAAGCCGCCATCCGTCGTAAAGCCTACGAACTATTTTTACAGTTTCGCCGTAAGGGACAAGTAGCCAAGACGCTAAACGCTGCCGGCTATCGCACCCGCAAGGGGAACATCTGGCGGGACACGTCCATTGAACGCATCTTGAACGAATCCAGCGCCAAGGGCATTTATGTTTTCAATACCATGCGCCAGACCGGTGATTGGCGCACCGAACTCAAACCGGAAAGCGAATGGGGCCGGGCGGAATGTCCGCCGATTGTTTCCGAAGATTTGTGGAATCAGGTAAACCAGATTATTGCGGCTCAATTAAAGGCCTACAAAAAGCCCGGCAAGCCGCCGGTGCATTTGTTCAGCGGCTTGGCGCATTGCTCGTGCGGCCATAAAATGTATGTTTCCGCCAACAGCCCAAAATATTTCTGCCGGAAATGTTGCAACAAAATTGCCATCGTGGACTTGGAAAATATCGTGCGAGAGGAGATGAAGCATTTTTTTGGACAGTCGGAAAGGATTGCCAGCCACTTGCAGGCAGCAGACAAGAACTTGGCCGAAAAATCCGCCTTGCTGGCAACTCATCAGCGGGAGATTCAAAAAGTGCGGGAGGAAATGCACCAGACGCATCAGTTGTATTTGCAGAGGCAGATTTCGGGCGATGGCTTCCGCGACCTTTACACCCCCGCCGAAGAACGGATGAAGCAGTTGAACGCCGAACTGCCCAAGCTGGAGGCCGAGGTGGATTTTTTGAAGGTTAATAAGCTGTCAGCGGACGACGTGCTCCACGAGTCCCATACGCTGCATGAAAAATGGCCGAAACTTCAGGGATCCGATAAGCGGAAAATCGTAGAGGCGCTCATCGAAAAGGTTGTCATTGGCAACGGTGAAATCGACATAACCTATTCATGTATGCCTACTTCTATAGAACAGTGCAAAAACCAGCAGGGCTTAGGGTTGGGGTGAGGGAGGATGTTGCCCTCACCGCGCCGCCGATGCCGAAAACCGAACAGACTTTTTGAAATTATTTTTAGCCGTTGATAGTTGCGGAGCGGAGCGGCAGGGGGCTGCCGCACTCCCGGACGCTTCGCGTTCACGAGGGCAACCGAACCGCGCGCAGCGTCCCGGAGTGCGCCGGCCCTCCGGCGCTTTCTCACTGCCACCCAGCATCCACCTCAAACTCATCTCCCGCCGTCATTTTATCCGTCTTGAAGCGGTAAATAGTTTTCACCATCGCCGGCGACGCCGTGCGTTCAAACCACGCCGCCGAGCACCACGGATATAGATTCGCCGCCGGAACCAACCCGTGTTTCACCGCGTTTTGATGGACGTAGTTCAGCCGCGCCAGATACGAACGTTGGTTCACCAGCCGCGTTTCCCAAAAATTGAACCATACTTGCCGCCCCGGCGTGGCGTCGAGTTTGTTCACCCAGCCGGCGGTTTTGGTGTGCAACATCCCGAGCATCGCGCGGAGGCTCGTCGCGTCGTCTGCATCCGCCGGGGAATGGGCGACGAAGTGGTAATGATTGGAAAACACCGCCCACGCCTCGATTTGCCATCTGTATTTTTCCGCCAACGTCAACAGGCCGCGCTGCAACACGCGCAAACGGTTTGCGCCCCGGAAGTGGTGGAGCTTTTGATACGTCGCGCCGGTGACAAAAAACGTGCCGCCCGCTGCAAGCTGATGCGTCGGCGCGTGCGGCCAAGGAATCTTGGGTTCCGGCATGACGGGAAAAATGCCGCTGATGGAATCGTATGGGAAGTGAAATTTTATGACTGCGGGGGAGGAGCGGCAGAGGGCTGCCGCACTCCGGGACGCTGGCGCGTTCACCGGCAGCGCCCGAACCGCGCGGAGCGTCCCGGAGTGCGCCAGTCCTCTGGCGCTTTGGGAAGGCGGGCGCGTGTGGATTGATGCCGGACAAACATTTTGGATCATTTTTGACTTTATGAACTAGTTTTGCATGGACGGATCGTTTTTCATCGCTTGATTCACTTCCGGCATCAAATTTTCAAAATTAGGGTCAATATGGCCGATAGCCCTGTAAGCCAGCTCACGCATCAAACTCTGGTCAATTGACTTTGCGTAATCTAGCAATACAGGAATCATCGGTTTGGCATTTGCCCCAATTTTTTGAAGAGTTTCAATGGCCATCAACTGTTTGAGACTTTCCGTGTCAGTATACGGTCGTGTGTCGTCATGTCGGCTTTGGAGGCCAGCAGTTAGTTCCTTGAAAATTCTTGAATCGTTCGCGGCTTTGTATTTTGCAAGGGCGCAGGCTGCACCAAAACGAACATCGGTGTTCTCATCATTCAGCAAATCTTCCACGGATGAAATGAACGGAGCGACTGTTTCAGGATTTTGTTGAATCGTTTCCGCGATGGCCTCTGGCAAGTATCGTTGCATCTGCTGATTGTCTTTAGCACGGTCCATCACGCTTTGCGCCTGGGAAGCGTTTGATAAATGAGCTAGCCCTTCTTGCTGCGAAGTGCCGCCATGACTCTGCACCAACAAATCAGCCAATGCTGGGATATCCTTGGCTTCAAACAAGCCATGAAGCGAAGACAACGCCAAAGAACTTAAATCATTATTTGCAAAAAGATTTTCCCGCAAAATCGGGATTGCGTTTGTCGCCGGTTCAGCCTGAAGTGCCTCTATCCAACGACGAGGTAGTTTTTCAACGTCTACATGGTGTGCTAATAAAAGAGCAACGGGGTTCGTAATGGCGGGTCTGACAATAAATCCCATCCCGGCTATGGCTTGTTTGCGAATCTCTGAATCAGATTCCCGGACGGCCTGTTCGAGAATGGGAAAAGCGTTCGCACGATTGGAACCAAAATCATTGATGGCCTGCTGGACTTCAAGCGTAGGATAACTCCAAGTCCCTTTCGATGGTCTCTTCATATGCAAGGCCGCACGAAGTTTGGCGGCCGGAGATGAGTGGGAGGCGTGGACGACTGTGGCAATACCAACAGCCATCAGCACCGCCACACCAGTCAAAATCGCTGTCTTTGCCTTTGTCCACGCCATAATTTTTAATGTTCCTTTCACGAGAGTTGTTATTGAAGTTGTCGCCACCGAACCTTTTGCTAAGGCAATGTTTGTAATAGTTTTACCGATTGCCGTTGGCGCGGCTTGCACGGAATTTTCCACCACGGCGGCGGCAATCGCGCCGGCACCAAACTTGATGCCTTGCTTGGCGAGGATGGCGCGGAGTTTGTCGAGGGCGCGGTTCACGCGCACGCGGGCGGCATCTTCGGTCACGCCCAAGGCCGCGCCCACGTCCGCCAAAGATTTGTTCTCAAAGTAGCGCAGCAGCACGGCGTCGCGGTCGGCGGTGCGCAGGGCGTGCATGGCTTCGTCCAGCACGGGCGCGAGCTGTTGCCAGATGGATTCATCAGCAGTGGGCGACGCGGCGTCGCCGCCACGATTCAAGGTGGATTCCATGTAGGCTTGGTGTTCGCGTTGCTGGCGGCGGCGGTTTTCTTTCAGCGCGTTGGCCGCCGTGAGCCGCGCG
>Ga0208872_1000809_pt1 | contig 21046 bp, 16 predicted proteins | sample CryBogCBH12Aug08_FD_185508 | JGI IMG/M metagenome (GOLD analysis project Ga0208872, IMG submission 185508) | Freshwater microbial communities from Crystal Bog, Wisconsin, USA - CBH12Aug08 (SPAdes) | ecosystem: Environmental > Aquatic > Freshwater > Lake | place: Crystal Bog, Wisconsin, USA...
CAGAATAGTTCCACATAAAATACCTCCAGTACATCCAGTTAAACTGGTAGCCGGCCAGCCATTTTATATTATCAGCCGGTGTTGGAGCTTCCCCATTTTCCAGGTGTAACCAGGCTTTATAATAATCCAGATGCCCCTGTGAATTATCTGTATCCCAAACTCGGGGAAACCAGTGAATATCTGCATCATCATAGTCGTAGTCAATCTTACTGCCTACCACCTCATATTTTCCGGTATTTTCATTTTTATAATAAACATCCCCGGTATTTTTGGTTCCGGTGGGTTTGGCGGTTATATCAGCACCCCTGAAAACCGGCCAGGAGCCATATTGGGAACGATCCAGATAATTGACCAGTTCAATCGGGTTGTTTACATTCTGCATATTGATAGCTGGTTCTGCGTTTGCACGAATCAGTATCATAAAATAAGAAGAATAGCCAATCATGATAAAAGCAAAACACAGGAATCCGAGTTGTATGAAATGGTTGGATTTTTTAATTCCCCAGCGGATACCGAATACAATAATTGAAATGATTAAAGCCAGACAAAAATAGGAACCGGAATTAAAGGGCAGTCCCAGGCTGTTTGTAAAGAGCAGTTCAAACCAGCCAATCAGTTTTACCACATCCTGAATAATTAAAATCTGCACTACTCCTGTTATGATACAGGCCAATAAAAAAGCAATTGCCATTCCTTTTAAAGAATATTTATACCTGCGGAAATAATAGGTCATAACAACAGCCGGTATACTCAATAAACTTAATAAGTGAACGCCGATGGATAAGCCTATAAGATAGGCAATAAAGATAAGCCATTTGTCAGCACCAGGTTGGTCTGCATTGTCTTCCCATTTTAAGATGGACCAGAAAATTAAAGAGATAAAAAGTGGAGAGACACCAAAGACAATTCCTTCTACAGCAGAAAACCAAAATGAATCTGAAAAGGCAAATGCCAGTGCACCCACTACACCCGCTCCAATAATGGCAATTTTGTTATCGATGCTGATGGCATCGTTATTTTTTACCAGTAATTTTTTGCCCAGATGCGTGATGGTCCAAAAAAGAAACAAAACAGTAAAGCCACTGCTTACGGCAGACAATAGATTTACCTGTACGGCAGCATGAGTATTGGGAACTGCTGCGTTCCATCCTCCACCAAACAGTATAATAAAGATTCTGCCCAGCAGGATAAATAAAGGAGCTCCGGGAGGGTGTGATATCTGCAGTTTATCTGCACAGGGTATAAATTCGCCACAGTCCCAAAAGCTAACCGTAGCTTCCCGGGTAAGAATAAATACTGTACAAGCAATAGCAAAAACGATCCATCCTACAATAGTATTGAGTCTTTTAAATGGCATATAAAATAAATGAAGTGGTGGCCAAAAGGGTTAGCGTATTTTAGACCCAATAAAAATAGAGTAATTTATCTGAGGAATTGATTGTTGTACGGCTATTTAATATTAAGGAATTCATAAAATGAAATATAAGTAGTAATTTTTTTTCTTAAAATAGTTACATGATATTTATCATATTTTTTGCAAACCGGATTCATATTTTAGAGAAGAAAATTAATTAATTGGATATAAGTCATTTTATTATGAAACATCTCGTTAAAAAGGATTACTAACTTATATGAAATACTGTTTATTTGGATGGATTATTTTTGGGGCTACTTTTTCTTTTGCACAGAAAGGCATTAAGGGAATTGTGATTGACGCAAAAACCAATTTGCCGGTGGAAGGTGTAGTGATTACAATCATTCCTTCCAATAAATCAACCCTGACGGATATCAGGGGGCATTTTGTTTTTCCTGAAAAGGAAAGAGCTGATTCTATTCAATTTACCTCTATCGGTTTTGAGCATAAAACTATTGCTGCTGCTTCCTTCCGGGAAATGGAAACTGTTTCCTTACAACAGCAAAAAACACAATTGGAAAATGTGACCGTAACAGCGAAAGCCGGCGAAGAATACAAGACCATCAGTAAGATGGATATCAAAATGCGGGGCGTAAATAATTCGCAGGAAATTTTAAGAATGGTACCCGGATTATTTATCGGACAGCATCAGGGTGGTGGCAAAGCTGAACAAATCTTTGTCAGGGGTTTTGATTGTGATCATGGAACAGATATTAATATAACGGCCGACGGGATGCCGGTAAATATGGTATCTCAGGCACATGGACAGGGCTATGCAGATATGCATTTTATAATTCCAGAAACCGTTGAAAATGTGGATTTTCAAAAAGGGCCCTATCAGCCTGGTAAGGGCAACTTCACCACTTCAGGCTTTGTTGACCTGAAAACAAAAAACGGATTAACGAATAATATGGTGAAGCTGGAAGGAGGCATGTTTGACACTTACCGTGCCCAAGGCATGTTTAATTTATTCAATGAGGCTGCCAAAACAAAACAACAATCCTGGTACCTTGCTTCAGAATATGCCTATTCCAATGGTTATTTTGACCATCCACAGGATTTTAAAAGATTTAATTTTTTTACGAAATACAATGGCAGGCTGACAAACAATACCTATTTAATACTTACAGCTTCCACTTTTAACAGTAAATGGAATGCATCCGGGCAAATCCCGGACCGGGCAGTAGCCAGTGGTTTAATAGGCTTTTATGGGGCACTGGATTCAACGGAAGGTGGAGAAACCTCCCGCAGTAATATCAATGCCCAATTGATTACCACTTTAAAAAATAACAGTTTTTTCAAGCATCAGTTGTATTACAGTAATTATTATTTTGACTTGCATACTGACTTTACTTTTTTCTTGAATGACCCGGTTAATGGCGACCAGATACGCCAGAAGGAAACAAGGAACCTATTGGGATATAACGGAAGTTATCACTTTCTGACAACCATCGGTTCTTCTCAGGTACATTCAGAAATAGGGTTAAACGTCAGGCAGGATTTTACTATCAATTCTGAACTTTCTCATACTATTGACCGATATACTTTATTGAACAGGATCATGTATGGAAATATTACAGAAACAGATGCTGCAGCTTATGTAAGCGAGACCATCAATGTAAGTGACCGGTTGAGTATCAACGGAGGGGTGCGAATAGACCAATTCTATAATCAATATAAAGACCATTTAAAAGGGGATAGTTTATTCAGAGCAAATGCTGCAATCATCAGCCCTAAAATCAGTTTCAATTATCATGAAAACAATACCATTCAATACTATTTAAATCTGGGTAAAGGGTTTCATTCTAATGATACCAGGGTTTGTGTTATAGAAAAAGGTAGAAAGATATTACCCGGGGCTTATTCTGCAGACCTGGGAACCATTGTAAAGCCAACCAAAATCCTCTTCATACAAACTGCTTTATGGTATTTATATTTAGACCAGGAATTTGTATATAATGGGGATGATGGCTCTCCTTCTCCTTCGGGTAAAACACAAAGAACCGGTATAGATATTTCTGCAAGATACGAACCCATAAAATCGGTTTATTTGGATGCAGATGTCAATTATGCACATGGAAGATTTATTGAAGAGGAAAAGGGATTGAATTACATACCCTTAGCACCGGTTTGGAGCAGTACGGGGGGTATTACCTATAAAAATAAAAATGGTTTTAACGGTAGCCTCCGGTACCGATGGTTGAGTAACAGGCCTGCCAATGAAGATTATTCATTAACAGCAAGCGGATACTTTGTTAATGATCTTGTTTTGAACTTTACGCAGAAGAAATATGAAATAGGGCTGTCAGTAAATAATATTTTCAATGTGAAATGGAAAGAAACTCAGTTTGCAACATTGACCAGATTAAAAAATGAAACAACACCAGTTAATGAAATCTGTTTTACACCCGGAACAAAGCTTGCAGCAAAACTGAGTTTCAGTATATTTTTTTAACAGCCTCCTTTATTTCTTTAGGGCAAATTGCAGGGACTGTAAAATAGAAGCTTGTTCCAGAATCTTTATTACTTTTAGCCCAAATGGTACCCCCATTCAATTCAACAAAATCTTTGCATAATTTCAAACCTAATCCAGAACCTTTTTCCTCTAATAAACCGGTCATTGAAATTGGGTCATCAATAAAAACTCTATTGATCTTATAGTCAGGAATACCGACGCCTGAATCACTAACAACAATGGTTATAAAATCATTATCCCGGCTACAATTGATACTGATATGGCCATTTGTAGGAGTATATTTAATTGCGTTTGAAATAAGATTTCTTATGACACAGCAAAGCAAGTCGGCATCTGCATACACTACTATCTCAGAAGAAATTCCATTGTAAAATTCTAACTCCTTATGTTCAAAAATTGATTGATACATTTCCAGTGTATCTGAAATTAAATCGTATAGAATATAGTTCGACTTTTTTGGATGTATTCGATTTAATTTAGACCGGGACCATTGTAATAAATTATCCATTAAATGAAATGCATTCTTTGCGGATTCGTCCAGGGCTGACAAACTTTTTTGAATTTTATCTTCCGACATTTTTTTAAAGTTATTAGATAACACTTCTGCCAGGTTTTGAAACCAGTATAATGGATTACGCAATTCATGCGAAATGATTGTAAAAAGTTTGTCTTTTTCCCGGTTAGCATTTTCCAGATCCTTATTCAGTTTTGCCAACTCAATATTCTGATTAGTTATTTTTTGGTTTAATTCTCCCAATATTTTATTTGCTTTTTTGTTTGCATATAACCTGTTATAGATGTTTAGGCATAATACAAGCATGAAACCCAGTGCAACAATGATCAGCCACATTAATATATTCTTTCTTTTGATAAGTAGTTCTTTTATTTCATTATCCGTTCTAAGTACCTCATTATCTTTATCCTTTCTCTCCGTATCAAATGCTATATTTAATAGGGCCAATTGCCTTTTATTTTCAACATTTAATAACTTCATTTCTGTTTCCAGTAATAAAATATGATTTTCCAGCGCTAACTTATAATTGGAAACGGAACTATAGCAATCAAATAACCCTTTATAAATTCCTTCCTTGATGTCATCATAATTAGTTGTTTTAATTTTTGATAAGCTCAGCAGGTAATATTCAATGGCTTTATCAGTTTGATGACTGTTTTTATAGATATTAGCCAGTACGAGGCTTGATTCTGCAATTCCAATATTATATCCGGCTGTAACCGATATTTTAATTGCCCTTGTAAGAAATTCGATTGCAACATTATATTTACCTTGAATGAAATAAGTTTTTCCGATGTTTGTCAATGATTTTATGATTCCTTTTTTATAATTTATCTTTTCGCAAAATGTAAGTGATTCATTGAAATAATAAAAAGCACTATCCAATTTTTTTAGCTCGGTATATGCTTTCCCGATATTGTTATATGATTTTGCAATTCCTTCAGGATTATTCAGGCTACTCCTCCAAATCAATGCTTTTTTGTCGTATTCCAATGCTTTATCATATTGTTCCATTTGTAAGTATAGCCCTCCCAAATGGCTGGAAGTTTCTGCATATAAAAGCTTGTCATTCAGTTGCTCACTTAATTGATAAGCTTCCAGATAGCATTTAAGTGCAAGATTTAGTTTCCCTTCACTGATATAATTCTTCCCTCTGCTGGGCAGTATTATAGCTAACTGTCCGTAGTCTTTATTTTTTCTACATATTTCCAGCGCCTGATCATAATAATTTTTAGCTATTTCAAAATTTCCCTTCGTTTCATTATACTTGCCTATATAATATAATGAACTTGTTTTAACAGGGTCAATATTAAAAGAATCGGCAATTTTTTTAGTATATATAAAATAAGTTAATGCAGAATCGTAATTTCCATGATCGTAAATTATTTCCCCCATTTTCATATTTGCTATACCTAACTCTTTGTAAAAAGAGTTTTGCGTTGAAAGCAACTTTGCTTTTGAGAAAAAAGATAAAGCCGTATCATTTTCACCTGCTATTTGTTTTATCTTACCTAAAATAATCCAGGATTGGATAATATAATTTGGATGATTTTCTGCTAATGATAGATGTAAGGCATCTAAGGCATTTTTTTCTGCTAATTCGGGTGAAATTCCAATTGAAGAATCTGCTTTAAGTAAAAGCTTCTGAATTTTATTGATCTTTGTTTTTTGCTCTAAGGGTTTATTATTCAGATTTGCTCTAATGTATACTCCTGCAAAAATTATAGCGATTACTATTAAAATTAAGAGAGATATTTTTTTTCTATTTGATAATTCCATTTTGTATAGCATAACGAATCAATTCTGAATTAGTAGAAAAATTCATTTTTTTCATGATGTTATTCCGATGATTGCCAAGTGTATTTTTACTGATTGACAGTTTTTCTGCAATTTCATTTTTCCTTATGCCACTAGCCAGCATAGAAAATATCTGAAATTCACGGTCGGTTAGTAATTGATGTGGCAGCAGTTTTGATTTATCCGGGTCGGTAACAATTTCTGCCATTAACTCTGATTGAAGGGCTGAAAAATATTTATGGCCTTTTAAAACGGTTCTTAATATTTCAATTATTAGTTTAGGCTTGGTTTCTTTATTTATATAAGCAGAAGCTCCATTTTTGATCATACGAATGGCATATACTTCATCAGGGTTTGTTGAAAAAATGACAACAGGTACATGTTGCCATTGCGCTTTAATTTCCAGTAAAACATCCAATGCATCTTTACCAGGCATAGAAATGTCGAGAATAACGAGATCGAATTCGTTTAGTTTTAACTTATCCAATAATTCCTGGCCATTTCTCGCTTCTTCAACAATTGACAGATCGGATGTGCCATCCAGAATTAGTTGTAACCCCGTTCTAACAACTGCATGATCATCAGCTATTATTATTTTACCAGTAGACCTTTCCATTAATATTTAATTATAAAAATAATAAAGCTATATCAGCTAAAATCAATTGCAAATCAACTTAAGGTTAAGATAATGTAAGCAACCTTATTGATGAATGGTGATAGGTTAACTTATTATTAAGTCTATTTAAGAAATAAATAATTATTTAGTATAAAGATAAGATATTCAAATAATTAGGATTCAATAGTTATTTTAACTATCTGTTTTGGTTGTATTTAACTATTGTATACCCCTGGCCTCAGGAATACTTTTGCGGCAAATTAAAACTACATGAAGTCATATATTTTTCGACAAACGATCATGCTTTTTTTTCTTTTTATAACTGTGGCAGATTTTGCCGGAACAATTAAAGGAAAAGTAGTAGACAACTATACAGGTGAACCTATAACCGGAGCTGTGGTTACTGTTGTAAAAACCAATTTTAAAACAGTAACAGGGCTTGATGGATCATTTGTTTTTAAGAATTTGCCTGATGGTGATTACCAGATTTCTGTTACAATGCTTTCCTATGAAAGTTTAACAAAGCAGATAAAGTCGAGTGAAAATTCAAGTAAAGATGCTATCAGTTTTTCGTTACAGCGCTCTGCCAAAACACTGCAAAATGTTGTGGTAACAGGTCGTTTTATTTCATCCGGCGCCAGTGATGCCAGTGCCAGGCAGATAGAAAAGCAATCCGATAATATTTTAAATATATTATCAGCCAGAACCATACAATTGGCACCCGATGTAACAGTTGCAAATGTTTTACGCCGTATTTCAGGTGTAACCGTTGATCGTGGGGAGGATGGTGAAGGCCGTTATCCGGTTATAAGGGGAATGGATAAAAGATATAATTATACAACCATAAATGGCATAAAAATACCCAGCCCTGATGATAAGAACCGATATGTGCCCATGGATATATTTCCCTCTGAAATGCTGCAAAGGCTGGAAGTGGTAAAAGCCCTTACACCTGATATGGAAGGTGATGCCATCGGAGGGGTAATGAATCTGGTAATGAAAGATGCTCCCCAACATGTAATGCTTCATGCGCAGGGAGCAATTGGTTATTCCCAGATGTTATTTGATAATTCTTTTTATTCTTATAATCATTCAGTTAATTCGCAATCCCCTTCAGAAATCCATGGAACTTCTTATAATCCCACTTATAACGATTTCACAAAAAGCAATTTAACATTCACCAACAAGCAATCTTTGCCTAATGGCCAGCTAGGTTTTACAGCAGGCAACCGGTTTCTTCATGATAAATTGGGTATCATATTCAGTTCATCACTTCAAAGCACCAACCGTATCAGTAAAGAAACATTTTTTAGTTTCAGCCCTCAACCCGATCCTATTGTTAACGGAAGTATTCCTGAATTTACCGATGTACAGTTAAGAACCTATTATACCCATGAAGATCGTATTGGCCTGCATACAAAAATGGATTATCAATTTAATAAAAATAATTCCATTAGTTTTTACAGTATTTTCATGCAATTAAATAATTATAGAACCAGGTTTTATACAGATTCTTCAAGTACAGGTAGAATAGCACCCGGATTAGGAAATATAAAATACAGTCAATACTCAAGAAACAATTTACAGAATATTTATAATGCAACACTGCAGGGAAAACACACACTCATACCCAGTCATTTAATTTTTGATTGGTCAGCAGCTTATTCTACTGCAAGTCAGAAAACACCAGACAGAGCAGAAATATCCACATCACAAAACTTCCAGCAAAATGCAGCTGGAGCTGTAACAACACCACCCCTTTATTTGGCAGGATTATCACATATCTGGCAGCATAATACTGATAAAGATGTAGTGGGTTATGTGAATTTACATTACAGGTTTAAAGAAGGAATAAACAACTTTGATATTGGCATAGGCGGTATGGCCCGTCATAAGGAGAGGGATAATTATTTTAATCAATATACTTTTAATTTTCCCAGCCAGACCTACACGGATATAAATAGTATTTCAGTTACGCCAAATGGCGGAACACCTCAAAGCCCGAATATTTTTAGTACTATCGAAGATATTACAGCAGGCTATGGAGAAATCAGGTGGCAACCGGGCCATAAATGGAATATTCTAACTGGTATTCGCGTAGAGCATACTTATCAAAGCTATGAACAGACCGCCCTTCCTGAAAACTCATTGGGAAAAACAGGTTATGCGGATTATTACGATCTGCTACCCAGCCTTCATGTTAAATATAATCTGAATGGCAAGTCAGCACTTCATCTCTCTTATTTCGAATCTATTTCAAGGCCAGGCTATTTTGAAGTAGTACCGTATCAATTTCCGGGAGAATATTATACTGAAACAGGAAATTATAATCTGCATCATACAAAGGCACATAATTTTGATGCCCGCTATGAGCTGTTTCCCGGTTTAGCAGATCAATTCCTGATTGGTACTTTTTATAAAGTAATTGAAAATCCTATTGAATATGTTTATGACAGGCCTGCAACCAGTAACAGTGTGATAAAACCACAAAATATAGGTACGGCTACTAATTACGGAGGTGAAATTGTTTTTACCAAATATTTCCACAAATTCGGTATTTCTGCTAATTACACCTATACACATTCCAGTGTATCTGCTTCAGAAAAATTCTATTACAGAGATGCAACCACCGGAAGTATTACCACAACTTATGTAACAGTCAACAGGCCATTACAGGGTCAGGCAGCTCATATAGGTAATATTTCACTCCTTTATAAAGATGCAAAAAGTGGTACCGAATTTCAATTAGCAGCCATTTATACAGGAAAACATATTGTTTATGCCTCTCCCTATTATGGTAAGGAAAGTGCAACAGCTGAGGGCAGTGGATTAGATTACTGGCAAAGAGGAAACATTGTAGTGGATCTTTCAGGTGAACAAAAGCTCAATAAGCATTTTGCCCTTTATTGCAAAATAACCAATCTGTTGAATACAGCCGATATTACTGAGATGTTGCATAGTAGCAGTACGTTAACGTCTTTTCCACCCTTTCAGGAAAGAAGCGACAGGATATTGGTTGATAAAAAATATTACGGCCAATCCTATCTGTTAGGCATCAGGTATCATTTATAAAAAAATATAAACACAACACCATAATTATATTTGTATGATCAATAAATTTAAAATTTTCGCATCTGTAGCAATGTTGTCAATAACATTTGCAGCCTGCACAAAAACCGATGATACCTTCAATATTAATATACCTAATGTTGTAATCGGTTCAACAGTTAGTGATGCCGCACCTTTATGCGGTTCTATAAAAGGAACGATGCTTACCGGAAAGACTTATGTCATTGGTTGCGATGTAACAGTAAATAAAGGGGATACACTATTATTACAACCAGGGGTTACAGTAAAAGTAAGCCCAAAAGTTGCCATTATTGTAAAAGGTACTTTCATTTCTCTTGGCACTCAGGCACAACCTAACTGGATCAGCACATTTACTACCAAAACCGATAATCCAAACACAAATCCTGCTACTGATTCGGCCTATTCAGGAAGATGGTATGGTATAAACTGTGATACAGCATCTTCTTTATTTGTGATGAAATGGACACATGTTGAATTTGCAGGAGCAACCTGGTCCAGTGTTCCTTTATTTGGGTTAGCTACAAATACACCCTCCTGGGCAGTATTCTTTCAGAATATTAAAGGTAATTGTATTATAGAAGACAGTTGGTTTTATGGTACTACCGACGTGGCTATTCAGGTAAGTTATGGGAAAATAAGTATCATGAGAAATACTTTTGAAAAAAACGGCCAATATGGGGGTGAATCAATTAATCCGAAAAGCGGTAGCGTAGGGGATATAGCCTATAATCTTTTTATCGGCGCAGCAACCAATGGTGGAAAGATTTCCAATTCAGGGGCTTCTCCTGTTCAAACCAACATAAATTTTTATAATAATACATTAGTGAATTGCGGATACAGACAGTCTACCTGGGCTGCCCATGGGGCCGGCATCAATTATGAAAAACAGGCAAAGGGAAAAATATACAATAATTTATTAGTGAATTGCCGACTTGGATTAAGAATTGTTAATACTGCAGATACCTTAAATACTACTTATGGGAATACCTATCATTATGCAGATTCATTAGTATTAGCCAATCAGTTTTATCCGGTTGGAGACGTTACACATCCTGTAAGTTCGGATATCCCTGATATTACAGTTTTGATCCCCACATTAACAACAACTTATAAATTAGGTGCTGCATATACGGCACCGGCTTCAATCATCGGAGCTAATAATCCTTTATTCTTAAATTTTCCATTACCACAATACAATTATAGGCAAATTGCTTATGCTACCGGTTTTGATTTTCATTTAGTATCCTCTTCCCCTGCGATTGGAAAAGGCACTACCACTGCATTTACACCTATGGCACTTGTACCCGTTGATCCTACTTATGGAGCAACGGAAATAACTCAGCCAGGAGCTGATATAGGTTGTTATCAATTAAATACAACTGGAAATCATCATTAAAAAATGAAAAAATCAATTGCTGTTCTTTGTATTGTTGGCTTTGTTCCTTTGTTTTCTACAGGACAATCATGTCCGGAATCTTTTCTAGGTTCAAAAACATTGTATCAAAGCCAGCAACTGCAATATATTCCACCGCCAGAAGGGTATTTACCGGTATTCATCAATCATGTTGGCCGTCACGCTGCAAGGCATTTGACAAAAGGGGTAAATACCACAAATATCTATCAAATGCTTTTGCATATTGATAGCCTTAAAGGGTTAAGTGAAACTGGTAAATTACTGAAAGAGAAAATATTGCTGCTCGAAAAAGTGGAAAGGAAAAACATTAAATTCATTTCTCTGCTTGGTAAAACAGAACAAACGGGCCTAGCGGAGAGGATGTTCGCGAATAACAGCCATATATTTACACATGCAAAAACCATTTTTCATATTTCCTATACCAAAGAAATACGAACATTGCAGAGCTGCGAAGCTTTTTTAGCAGCAATCAACACTAAAATAAAGGAATCTGTTATTAGTAAACAGCTAAATGATACCACATTGCGGTTTTATGATTTGTCACCAGCTTTTAGTGAATATAAAGACAACGGGAAATGGCATCAATACCTTCAACAGTTTAAGGATTCCTTAAAATATAATGATCTCGCAGTAAAGGTAGCCCGGCAATTTTTCTCAGTTTCGTATATAAATAAACTTTCTTCAAATGAACTAAACAGTTTTACTTCTGAACTTTTTGGATTTGTAAGCATTTTTTATTCTATACAACAAGAGATTAAAGACGAAGGGCTTAAAATTTCAGATGTGGATATGCAGCGGTTTTTTACTTGTGATCAACTTTCAACTTTAGGTAAAATTGATAATGCAGAAGATTACTATATTAAAGGGCCTGGAACTGCATTAAATGGGATTCAAATAAAAATAGCAATTCCCTTACTGGCAGATTTTATCAACACAACAGATCAATTTGTTAATTCAGGGAAAATAAATGTGCAATTGCGTTTCAGTCATGCGGAAGCAATTGCTCCAATTGCCGCACTGATGGGATTCGCTTCTAATACAACAAAGCAGGTAAAAGACATTAATCAGGTATGGAATTCTGATAAAGTAATTCCATTAAGTTCGAACATACAATGGATACTCTACCAAAAACCTGGAAGTGAAAATTATCTGATAAAGTTCCTGCTAAATGAAAAAGAAGTTGCTATTCAGGGATTAGCCACTCAATCATTCCCTTATTACAATTGGAATACAGTAAGAACTTTTTACATTAAAAAGTTAGAAAGTTTTAATGCAGGGCTTAATACCGATTTCGTTAAATATTTAAGGGAATTAAAATAAATTCAGCAATCATTGGCAAGTTTTAGCATTTAATAAATATAAGATGTTAAAGCTTAGAAAGTATATTTAACAGTATCAATTGATTACTAACCCGATTTTGCGGATTAAGCTTAAATAAGTAAATGTGTACATTTTATTTAAAATTTATTAGATAGAACAAAAGCTAATGTTTTCTGATCAATGGAAGCATCACCATATCATACATTTCGCGCATCATATCCACCATAATCGGATCTGTATTGGTAACTGAACCGGCTTTAATTGGCGGATGCGGATCATATTCCATATCCAGCATTACACCCTGGGTATATTTTTCACCCATTATTTCATTGACAATTGCCAGGGACATATCCAATCCTGCAGTAACCCCGGCTGAAGTCCAGTATTTTCCATCCCTTACCCATCTTTCCTGTTTAAAATGTGCGCCATAGTGCTGCAGCATTTCCGCAGCACGGTACCAATTGGTGGTGGCATTTTTTCCCTCCAATAAATGGGTAGCTCCTAATATCCAGGCACCTGTACAGACACTGGTGGTATAGACAGAAGTTTGATCGATGGTTCGGATCCAGTTTAGTACAGCAGTATCCTGGGTAACCATAAATGTTTCTTTAGCCCCTCCGGGTATCACCAATATATCCAGGTGTTTTACTTCAGCAATGGATGTATCCACTATCATCTTTAACCCGCGTTGATTCTTTACGATCCCTTTTTGTTTGGCTACAAAAAATATTTTAACCCCCATCAATTGGGCAAGTACCTGGTAAGGGCCCATTGCATCAATGGTATTATAGCCATCATAGACTAATATGCCGATGGATTTAATTGGAACGGAAGGTTTTGTCATCAATATATCCATCATTTGCTGGTGTCTTTTTGCAAGGGAATCACTTTGAACGGACTGTGACCGGATATGGCTTCCATAGCAACACAGTGTAATCAGGAAGATTGAGTAGGTAAGCAGCTTCATTTGTTTAGTTTTAATTTAGCGGTTATTTTATTGGTTTCGGGTTCTGAAAATCTTTTATCATGCAGAAAGTCCTGATCTGTTAGTGTTTTCAGAAATAGGATTATTTTTCTTTGTTCTGCTTTAGATAAAAGAATACCTGGCTTTTCACCGTTTTGTTGCAGGAGCGGATCAAGTGTAGCACTCACTTTTACTCCTGAATTATACTGTTCCAACACTTCTTCCAGCGTTTCCAGGCTGCCATCATGCATATAGGGGCCTGTATATTCCACATTTCTTAAAGAAGGCACTTTAAATTTGCCCCTGTCAGCAGGATTTAGGGTTACTTCTTCCCGACCTTTATCAGAGGAGAAATCATTTTTCAATCCATTATTACGGTAAGTGCCATCTGTAAATAAATCAGTTGCATGGCAGGAACTGCATTTCTGTTTAAAAAGAGTTAGACCATCCAGTTCCTCCACTGTCAGTTGTACCCCTTCCTTTCTGATAAATTTATCATAACGGGAATTGGCAGAAACCATCGCTCCCATGAACTGTGCAAATGCATATAAAAACTCCCTGGAAGCAATGGTATCCACATCAAATGCTTGTTTAAATAAAGCCCTGTATATTGGTGAGTTGTTTAATTTGTGAATTACATTATCCAGTTTTTCATCCATTTCCAGGGGGTTTTCCAAAGGATTTACAGGAACCAGTTCCAGATTGGGAACTCCGCCGTCCCAAAAAAAAGTTTTTTTAAATAGGGCATTAAAAACTGGTAGGGAATTTCTTCTGCCTAACTGGTCATCCACCCCATGGCTCAGATCGTGATCTGCCTGTATAAATGCAGCATCCTGCTGGTGACAGGAGCCACAGGAAATAGTACCGGTGCGGGATAATAATCCATCATAGAACAATTTTCGGCCTAATTCAAAGCCCTCTTTTGTAGGCGGATTATTTTTAAAAGTATACAGAGGAGCCGGAAAATTAGCAGGCAAGGTTATTTTTAAAGGCTCCGCCTGAAAACGTTTAACTGAAAATGAGGATGCAATAGCTAATAAAAAAGCTGAAGCTGCCAAAATTATTAGGTTAGGTTTTCTCATCTCTCTATATTTTAATACTGAACAGCACCCAGATTGAAAATGCTGTAGTAGTTATTTGCAATTTTTACAGACCAGTCGCCCCACATAACCGACCTGTGTTCCGCTACTTTTACCGGATTGATATTATCAAAGAATTTAGCGATATCCACCTGGATATTGATCAGTGGATTCTTTTTTCCGGATACTGCGACTTTACTCAGGGCCAGTGTTTTCACTTTTATATTATTGATGGTTTTAGAGTCATAGCCGCCATAGCCACCAATATGGTATTGAAACCTTTTTTGCAGTGAATCTATTTCATTAACGGTTTTTCCTTCCAGTTTAAAGAATATATACCCGGAATTCCAGACCCAATACATACCTCTGGCCTTCCCACCCACATCCAGCGTGCCGGTTCTGCGGGAAATGTCCATTGTATTTCTGATGCTATCTACTCCAATGGTAAAAGTGAGGGCAGTATATTTCCCTTTAGGAATATGATCCAGGCGGATCAGGTGAGAAAGCGAATCAGGATGTTTCACTAAAAAATAGCTGCTGTCCTGTGGAACTAGGTATTCACTTCCATCCTTCCTCGTAAGTTTGATATTACTGATGAAATAATTGAGGGTAATGAAAGTGAGTTTCTCTCCAAAAGCAGTGGTGTATTCTTTTTTAAATGCGAAGTCTTCTTTGCCAAATACATTATTGAATTGAAGGGTTACAGTTCCCGGGTGTTTTTTATCTTTTTTAACCGGACCCGTAAATCCGAATAAACAGCATATGGAGAGCGTAAAAATGCTTTGTATGATTATTTTTTTCATGATTTGGGTTTATTATCAGATTGATTGTATTTAGCCAGTATTTCGTGAAAAGTATTGTGCGCTTTTCTTAATAAGGGTTTAAGTTCTTCGTCAGTTTTTTTAGTTTGAACTGCATCATACACCAACAAACATTGAGCTACCAATTTATCAATCAGTGGCTTGTAAATTGAAGCATCTAATCCTGGAGGAATATTAGAAGCCTGCCAACTCCTGGCACGATCCAATACCAACCCTGCGCTGTCTTTAGCCGCATGGAAATTACCTTTTTCAAAAGTGTGAAACACCGGGGCCACGATAGCGTGAAAATCATCTAACTCCTTCCATCCAGATGGTTTTTCCTGAGAAAAACCAATCAGGGTGATAAATGAAATAACCAATGGAATAAAAATCTTTTTCATTGTATCTGTTTTGTATTTATTAAATTTATTTTATATTATTTTCTTCTCCACCAAAGTATAAATCCGCTTTCAGAAAGGAATGCAGGAGTAAAACCCATTAAACGCCAGATGATTTTTCCGGGAATACCAAATGCACAGCCTGTATGAAACAAGGAAAAATTGATATTATCTAAGTACATTATTTTTCAGGCTTAGCCTGAACATTAATTTTGTATTTATACAGAAATAACGGAGCAACCAAACAAAAACAACCAACCACAGCAATAATTGATGGTTGCCCGTTACCTGAGTTATTTTTTAATTCATCTTTTAGGAAAATGAATTAAGGGATCATACATTAATGAATCAGTTGCAAAGGCATTATACATGCAGTTACTAGGTATCAAACGAATGATACATCACCTGAAATGAGCTAGTAAGGAAAGGAAGGTTAAACGGCTTGCGGAGGCCTGAAAAAAGAAAAGGATACATCCTTTATAATTAAATCATTAACCAGGGAATAATTTGACCTTATCCAATATCCTGTATTCTGTACAGTTAGTTGCGTATCAGAGAAAAAAAGAACTTCATCTTTGGTATCGTTAGTTCTTTCCGGGTTTTGTTTATCTTTATTTTCTTCCTGTTTTAATTTTTTCATCATCTGGCAGTGCCCATTACAATGCATCATCGGTTTCGCCTTATTCTCACAATATTTGGCGTAAGCAGAAGTATTGGTATAGTAGGAAAAAACTATTACAGCCTTGTTGAAGGTTTGAATTGCAAATGCAGCAAACAAAAAAATGGCTGTGAGTTTTTTAAACATTGATACCTACAAAATAAAACTTTCTTTGCTGAAAATCCAAATTAGCAAGTAAAATCGAACTATTGAAAATACCTTTTATCATACGAAAGAAGGGAAGTTTTTCCTGAATTAATCTGTGTAACATACATACCATTCTGTAATGATAGGCTTGTATGTGTTCTTATTGTATAAAATAGTCTGTTTAGGCATATAAACTTTGCAAATTCAAGGTATTTATGGAAGTATTGAAAATTAATTATTAAAAAATAATAAACAAATTTTGTTGTGTATTCATTTTTTGTAACTTTGCTGCTCGATTAAAAAACAATTTTTAAATCAATTTGTATGGATTCTGGTCCGATTACAATACCTATCATCCACCCTCTTTTCTAGCCCGAAATGCGTATGTAAGCGTGCTCAGGTTAGCTGAGAAACATTTGTAACGCTTAAAATACGTAACCATGAATATCCAGGAATTTACTGTAAGACTATTTGTAGCATTGCTGCTTGGGGCTTCTGTTGGTATTGAACGCCAATGGCGCCAGAAAAGTGCAGGTTTAAGAACCAATACCCTGGTTTCTCTGGGCTCGGCTGCTTTTATTTTACTATCTGTAAGTATTGGCGGGGATGCTGTAGGGAGGGTTGCCTCTTATGTGGTAAGCGGGATTGGATTCCTGGGTGCCGGTGTTATTATGAAAGATGGTATGACTGTTCAGGGATTAAACACAGCAGCCACTATCTTTTGTTCTGCTGCGGTAGGAACTTTTTCAGGACTGGGTTTATGGAAACAGGCATCTGTTATGGCTGCTTTTGTTATTCTTACACACCTCGTATTAAGGCCACTGGGAAATTTACTGGGTAAAGCACCTTCCCTGAAGCCGGATGACCATGAAACAGAATATCTTTTTACCATTCATTGTAAACAGGAAATTGAAAACCATATCCGTGGTTTATTAATGCAAATGCTGGGGAATGACGAGAAATTATTGCTCCGTTCGTTAACCAGTAATGATAATGTGGATCCTGCCTATGCACATATAGTTGCAGAAATTTTTACAGATTCCCGTTCAGACAATGTTATTGAAAAAGTGGCCAGCCGTTTAACTATAGAAAGGGATGTAATTAAGGTTAAATGGGAAGTAATCGGCCAGAAAAACGATCTATAAATTCTAGTAATCAATCACAAAAAATCTAACCATGAAACTGCAAATTTTATATTGCATTTATTTTCAGGGACTTCCTCCATCACAGTGCCACAAAAGAATATCCGAAAATTATTTTGTGTACCGACTATAAAAAATATTGTGATGAAAAAAATGATCATTTCAATAATGATGCTGCATACTGCTATCATTATTTTTTCTCAGGACCTGCAGACAGTTAATAAAGGTGAAATCTCCAACTGGACCACCCATTTTCAAACTACAGTGATATACCAGCACCAGAGTGCATTCAGGGCCAAATATTCAGGCCAAAACAGTTTAGATACCACAGCTAATGAAGCATATTCCCAGACTGCTACTTTATTCATAGGCCGGCGGTTATGGAAAAATGCTGTATTCTATTTTAATCCTGAAATTACAGGAGGTGATGGGATTAGTCATGTTACCGGGCTCGCAGGTGCTCCTAATGGTGAAATATACCGGGTAGGTAATCCTAAACCTACTGCTTTTGTGGCAAGAGGCTATCTGCAGCAAATTATACCCATTGGAAATACTGCCTATCATGAAGTGGAGGATGGTGAAAACCAATTGTCCCGGATGCAGCCCCATTCCTATATATCCCTGATCATGGGCAAATTCTGTGTATCTGATTTCTTTGATGACAATTTGTATAGCCATGATGCCCGCTCACAGTTTTTAAACTGGGCTATTATGGCAAGCGGAGCCTGGGATTTTATGGCAGATACCCGTGGCTATACTACCGGAATTGCGGCAGCTATCCATCGGCCAAACTGGACATTAGGCTTTGCTTCCGTTAGGGTACCCCGTTTGGCCAATGGGCTGGAAATGGACTGGAATATAGCTAAAGCTAATTCTGAAACCCTGGAATATGAACAGAAATGGAGCATCCACCATCGTCCCGGAACTATTCGAGCCACAGGGTATATTACTTTTTCAAAAGCACCAGTATATACGAAAGCCACACAGGATTTGTTAAAAGGGGATAGTACCCGGTATTTTGTACTGATGGGAGAAAAGGAATGGAATACCTATGAAGGAGTAAAATATGGTTTTGGTATTAATCTGGATCAGGAAATAGCCAATGGCATTGGTGTTTTTTCCAGGATCAGCTGGAGCGACGGGCATTCCGGTACCTGGGCATTTACGGAGATTGACCGTAACCTGCAAATTGGATATAGCCTGGATGGTAAATTATGGAATAGGCCAGCAGATGTATTTGGAATGTGTGCTGCTGTAAATGGGCTGTCTTCTGAACATCGTGCTTACCTGAAAGCGGGCGGAATGGGTTTTATAATTGGGGATGGTAACCTTAATTATGGAACGGAAAAAATTCTGGAAGCCTATTACAGGGCTAAACTGAACAACTTTTTATTTGTATCTGTTGATTACCAGTTTATCACTAATCCTGGTTATAATAAAGATAGAAAAGGACCCATTTATGTGCCTGGTGTAAGGGTACATGTTGAATTTTAAAAGTATTCAGTACCGGAGGAACTACTTTAAAGTAAAGTGCCGCCGGTACTGTTATATTTAATAAATGTAAAAAAGCTTTATCATTATACAAGACAATCATAAAATTATTAAACCTCGACCTTGTAATATTATAATATCTCTTCTATGATACTTTTTAAATTTATTTCACTCCCTTTGCAAAAAAGGTAATATAAAATATTTTTTAAAGCCTGGCATGTGCATACATCAATTTGAGCCAACGGAAAACATTTATAAATTGTTCCATATCAATAATCAGTGCTTTTCGTGGCAATTTATTCAAGGGGGGTAATTTGTCATAATCAGCCTGAATCCTTTTTAATTGTTCAATTGCCACCAAGCCCAGGCAAGCTGTTGCAATGATTAAAATACTGAAATGCTGTTTTCTTTTTTTGGAGAAGGGGAGTTGCTTTATACTGGTTTTAAGCATTTGTAATCGGGTTAAAAAAAAGTCTTCCATACTATAAGCATTGGTACAACGGGTAGCCAGGGTCTGAATATGGTCGTTCAGGTCTTTGTAGGTATCAAAAAGATCATTGGATAATTGTATCAAAGAACCCAGGAAATACCAACAGTCTTCTTCTGCAAGGGATGCATCTGTATCCAGATAGTACCTGCAGAGTAAAACAGCATTGCCTCCTTTTTCAAAAGTGATATTTTCAATATCAGCATCCGGAATATCTTTATCAAATTGTTGCAATGAATTTTTCTGTGCTACAAATAATTGCCGGAATACTTTTTGATAGGCTACCTTATCTTTTACGGACTGCTCAAGGAATAATTTGGAGTAAATAAAAACTTTTTCGTCAAATGAACTGGCAGGGTAATGTTCTGCATCAAAACTAATTTGTTCCAGTTGATCAACAGAAAGGGTTTTATCATCCCAGAAATTATCAAACAAAGAACTGCAGATAAAATAATGGATATTTCTTTCCTGTTCCTGTAGATTATTATACCTGCCATGTAATACTGTAAAGGTATCTGTAACCAGGGGGAGGTATAAACTGTAACTTTTAACAATTTTCCGGTAAGTTTTTTCATCAAATGTACCGTTGAATTTTGTTTCCAATCTTCCTAATAGGTGGGCTGCCTGCCTTACAGCTTTTTTTCTGACCAGCTTTAATCTGACCCTCGAATAAAAGATGGTATATATGAAACGGAAGAAATAAAGCATAATTTATAAAAGTAAATATAGGAATTCGGACTATAGTTTTTATTGCATCATACGATTTTCAAAGAAAACAGGTTGATTTATAAAAAACAGGACAGCAATTTTTCTTCACATTCACTTAATGCTGCAACGGATATTTTAAATTTTTAGTCAGTCATGTTTATCCAATATTTGCTTCCGTTTATTTCATTTATATTTTCGGGTTGAACGCCATTGATGCCAATTAACCAATCTGAACTATTAGGAATTTTATATTTAAACATATAAACATTTCCATTCTCCATTTTTAAAGAAACCTTCATTTTACCTACTAATTGTATATCAGTAAATTTTGGGTATGCTTTGGTGCTTATATCAGGTAGCTAAAACGATAACTCTATAATTTTCTTCATAAATTTATAAACGAAAATAAATTTATGAAGAAGATTCAGTTTTTAGCTTTCTTTTTTCTTTTCACTAACTTTTTTGCAAATTCACAAGAGGTAAATTATAATACAAAAGAGTTTCAATTGTCTTTAACCAATAAGGGTACTA
>Ga0208872_1000813_pt1 | contig 21032 bp, 23 predicted proteins | sample CryBogCBH12Aug08_FD_185508 | JGI IMG/M metagenome (GOLD analysis project Ga0208872, IMG submission 185508) | Freshwater microbial communities from Crystal Bog, Wisconsin, USA - CBH12Aug08 (SPAdes) | ecosystem: Environmental > Aquatic > Freshwater > Lake | place: Crystal Bog, Wisconsin, USA...
AGGTGGTGGTTTTTTTTCACCTATAGGACTTTCCAGAAACTTACCCTCCACCCTCCACCCTCCACCTTTTATATTATTTAAATATAAAGTATTAATAAATGAAAATGGAGTGTTATCGTGAGCTTTCGTTTGTCATTCCCCGCATTTTCTCGTAAATTCAAGCGTAAAAATAACAAATACTTTTTTCCTCAAGTAATTATAAAATGGAAAAATGCCGTCATAATGTATCCTACGGAACTAAATACGATAAGTTCAACTGTTCCTATTGTATTCAGTTTCCCGCTTTTATTCAACCTACTGGACCTACGGGGCCTACTGGACCTACTGGATCTACTGGACCTACGGGGCCTACTCAGACTTCTTGATGTAATAATGCTGGGTTTGTAGCGAATGTCCCATTTTCTCGTAAATTCAAGCGTAAAAATAACAAATACTTTTTTCCTCAAGTAATTATAAAATGAAGATTATGTTAATTTCTATGATACGCAATGAGGGTCGCAACGTTGAACGATGTTACAAGGCTGTAGAGAGTATAGTGGATGCCTACTGTGTATGCGATACTGGAAGCACTGATAATACTGTTGAAGTAGTTCAAGAAATTTTACAAGGAAAGGAACACAAGGTATTTGATAATACTTGGGTAAATTTTGGAAAGAATCGGTCTCTATCTTTTCTTGAAGCGAAACGGTATGCTAAATCTTTGAAATGGAACTTAAAAAATAGTTATGGTCTTTTGCTTGATGCTGATATGATATTTAATGATACATCATTACGCGATTGGCTTAGTAATTCAAATAAAGATGAAGGCTATTTTATTACGCAGGTAAAGAAGCACGAGAACTGCGAGTATCCTAACATTCGCCTTGTTCGTCTTGATGTTGACTGGACTTCAATCGGTGTCACTCACGAAGTATGGGTTGTTAAAGATGAAACAACAAAATATAGAGCAATAGACCATACTAAATTTCGCATTGAGAAAGATGTATGTTGGATTGATGACAAGGATGATGGAGGCTATAAAGCGGATAAGTTTGAACGAGATATTAAATTGCTTACCAAATCGCTGGAGGATGAACCAAATAATCCTCGCACGTTTTTCTTTTTAGGTCAAAGTAATATCAATCTAAAAAAGTATGATGAAGCGATAAAATGGTATACAAAACGTATTGAAATGAGTCCAAATATAAAAGAGGATGAAGAAGGATGGTATTCTATGTATTATATTTCAAAATGCTATTTTTCTCTTGGAAAGTTTATTGATATGGAATACTGGGGATTAAAGGCATTTGAAACAAGACCTACTCGCCTTGAACCATTATTTCTTCTCATTCGTTATTTCTGCGATAGAGGAATGCTATTCAAAGCATTTGAGTATGCTTATAAAGGAGTTCAAATTCCGTATCCTAAAAATGACGTTATCTTTATTGAGAAGGATATTTATACCGACATCATTAAAGTAGCAAGTCATCTCAAGGGAACTCTTACAAATCTGCTCACTGCTACACCACCTCAATCTTAATTTGTATCTAATAAAAACTCTGTTTGAACATTGATTGTAAATCCCGTATCTAATGATGCATCTATTAAACTTGGGTCACCATTTGCTACATACAATACAATTTGAACATTATTTCCGCTTCCACCGACATTAAAATTATTGTTATTCATTACAGATGATAAGTTAAACGTATCTTCTAAAATAAAGTTGAAAGCGTATGATGTTATTGGGCTTGTTCCGGCCTGTATTGCTGACAACGAAGGAGGGCACAACGATGTATTTATTATAAATGGACTTGATTGATTGAATGTATTGGAATATACAGTTGTTGTTCCTCCAAACACCGGCACTTTTATGGCCGGATATACGAGCATACACGCCGGAAGTATTCCTCCTGTTGAACCGGTGCTCAATACTCCAGAGAACTGTATCTTAGATTGAAGCAGATATTGAGAATAATCCGTTATAAATAAACGCCAATTCAATGAATTATTTGTTACATCCGCATAAGAAACTGGGTTTTGCCCCCACTGAGATACAAGATTAAATGGAGTTCCTGACACATAAGGACCAGCGGAATTATATTGAGGACAACTGCTTACAGTATCCGGAATATGAAACTGGGAAGCGGTTAATAAAGCGTTTGAATTTGTTATCGGTGAACCACTTGAAAGAAATGAATAGTATGATAGAGGACAATTTACATTAATATCGTATAAATTTGTTTCTCCATAAGAATATAATCCATTTGTAATCAAATTAGAGCTTAAATTACCAGCATTTAAATTTCCGGAATAATCAACATCTGTAGAAGATATTGTTCCAGATACTGATAACGTAGAAAGACTCAATGTGCCTATATTCGTTAGATTATATCCATTCGCATTCAGGTCAGTTCCAAGGACAACATTTTGAAATGTAGAAGTTCCAGATGATATGATGGAACCGCTTAATGCTATATTACTTGGAATAGTAATCGTTCCGGCCGTATTTCGTAATAATGGGGTATTACAAGAAGTTGTAAAATTTCCTGTTACTGATTGTATAGAATTTATATTCAAATTACTTGGCAAAGAAGCAATTACAGACCCAGTTGAATTTGAAAAAACAATACCATTTGTTGCACTTATTAATGTATTCGTTCCTGTAATCTCGGTTACACCATTATTAATGATTGTTACTGCTCCGGAAGTTGCAGTAACATTAATACCAGTTCCAGATGAAATACTTGTTACACCAGTATTCTGTATAGTTGTGCTTCCTGATGTTGTGGAAACACTTAACCCTGAACCGGTTGAACCTATTGATAGAATACCAGTATTAGCAATTTGCACTGACCCAGTAGTTCCGGATAAACTAATTCCAGACCCTGTAGTTCCAGCTGAAGTATGTATATTTGTTACTCCGGAATTGCCGATTGTTACCGCTCCAGTTCCCGAACTTACAGTGATACCTGTTCCAGCAACTGCGGATGTTACTCCGGTGTTATTAATTGTTGGAGAATTTGTTGTTCCGGTCAATGAAATAGCAGTGCCGGATGTTAATGAAATAACACCTGATACAGAACCACCTCCTGAACCACTACCACCCTTAAATGGTGTCAATTGATTTACCGACCAATTGTATGTCCCAGTTGTTGCTGTTCCACTTTGATAAATAATAATCTGACCGGACGTATTACTTGAACTTCCAGAGGTAAATGAGAATATTGTAGTTCCTCCAGTTAAAGGATTGTTTGTGCTATTAACTACCACGTTATTTGCTGTTTTTGTTTGGTCTAAATAAAACGGCCAAGAATTCGCTGGAGCTGAAGAAAGCGCAGAACTATTAATTTCAAGCATATACACACCTTCTGCTAATCCTGATGGAAGAGTGTAAAGAAGATGTGTTCCTCCTGAACTATTAAGAGCAAATGTTCCGCTACTAATTAATGTAGATGGAAGAACACCTGAACTTCCTCCACCTGAACTAACGCCATTAATGGCATTATAGATAGAGTTCGTAATCAATACACCACTCATTTAATTATAGTGAATATTTTAAATGATACGAGCTTCGTGCTTTGAGATATAATATGCGGGAACTTCCGTATGAATACAATACCAATTGTGGTGTGTTTTATCACTTTCCGCAATCATTTTTTTAATCAATGTTTGCTTTAATCCTAATTTATCCACCAATAAATATTCAAGAGCTTGAGGAGTAGCATATTTCGGAAATATTACAAAATGAGTAGCCTCATTAATAATTAATGATGTTTTACGACCATCACTATTCTTATGAGTAGCGAAAATAAGCGAAATATTAGGTTGTCTTCCTAATGCTACAATATCATCCAATAAATGAAATACTGCTTTTTCTTCATCTCCTTTGAACGTATCTACATCGTCCGCGATTATCAAAGAATTCATAACCTCATTCAAATCTGTTATTGGGTCTTCAATTAGTTCTCCAACATCCAATCTCTTACAAGGTAGTTTATCCAATACAGGGTCGTGTCCTTTCTTTGAAATCAAACCTATTTTACCTCTACACTCCTCAAGATAGTTCTCAGCAATTTGAGAACTAATAGAACTTTTACCTGCTCCGGACTTAGCGTAAATATAGTAACAAGCTCTTTTATCTCTGCGTGGGTAAATTTCAAACTCACTATCAGCCGGTAATCTTACAATTTGGGTTTTATCATTTTCAAATTCTTCTTTATTTTGAGGTTTATCTTCTACAAGATATTCAATATCACGAGGAAGCTCACCTCCTCCTAAACTATGGTCCTCGTGATAGTATAAAAGTTTTCCATCCGCTTTACCACCTCTTACAATAGCAATAGGAAAGGCATTCTTATTACGACCTTTAATGAAAGACAAAAAACTCATTTGTATATTACTGATATTTTATTGTGAGGTTTTTTACGAAAGATGTTTAAGGAAGGAAAAATGGCTTTGGAGGATAGAACTTTAGTTTTTCTAACTCCTTATAAGCGTGTTTATTAAGGATTGCTTGAAGTTCTTTGCTTAGTTTATCAATCGCATCTACATTGCGGGGTTCTGCCTCAATCTTTTTTAAAGAATGAAAAATCTGGTCTTCATCTTTTAGTAAATCTTTTAATTGACTAATGCCTCCAAGACGACTTGGCAAATGTTTTAATTCAAATTCAAATCTTGCTTTTGGAAGATGTTTGGAATGTTCAACAACTAAAACTAATGTGTCCAAGTCGCTAATAATACTGTATAACAAACCCAAATCACTATTAAAATAAGGTATAAGGGGTTTTGCTGGATTTAGCTTTTTGAGGAAACGAAGTAGCGAAAATTGACGCTTTGATGCTTTGAAAGGTTTTGATAAACTATAATAGTTAAATATAGCTTCTCTTAGCATATACGGAATATTTGGTTGTCCAAATGCATTCAGTTGCGAGTTCTTGTATAATAATTCATAAATAAGAGATGCTTCTATAAAGCGGTTATTATCTACAAGAATAATTGCATCAAGTTTAGCAATTGTCGGTTGACCCAATGCTTCCGCAAGTGTAATCTTACGGCCTCTGTATACTTTCTTACCGGCTTTAATTTCATCTATAGTCCAACGAACAATGTTGAAACGTAACTTATCTTTTGCTAATAAAAATTGTTCTGCCGTTGGTTTATCAACGAGCAATTCAAGGGCGGACTTACACTCATCTTCTGATATTACTCCATCCTTATAAAGTTCCTCAACTTTCGCTCTGCTTTCTTTTGCCGAATATCCTAAAATCTTTTTCTTATGAATATGGGATTCCTTAGGAATTACTACCCAATCTTCAATACTTCCAGCTTTGATATCGGTTACGTAAGTCAGTGGGATAGATAAGAGGTTCTTTATTATTTGTTTGAAGCGTTTACTTGCGTTTCGCAGAGCATCCTCCCTTGAATTTCCCTCTATTTTTGTTCGTTCGTAGCAATCTACATCTGCGGAATATCTCATTTCTCGTAAAGAACCTGAACCTACTATCATTACATCAAATCCCTTTGAGAATGAAGCGGTTTCAATAAATCTCACAACCTCAGGGGGATAATTCTGAGGATATTCCTTGGTAGTCATTTATATTGTTATTAGAATTAAAGTTCAACAGGAATACGCACTCGTCTTCCGTCTCGGCGAACATATTTATAAGCTATACGTTTGGACGGTGCATTCACTGGATTTATTGGTTTAAATTCATCAATTTCAGGCAAGTTTTGGTCTGTTTCAATAATAGTCGGTCTAATCTTTGGAGCTAATCTGGCCAACTTCTTGTAATACTTACTCGCTTGTGACCGGACAGAACGCTGAAATGCTGAACGCTGTTTAGAAGACAAATCAGAACGGGAGAGTAATGCTCTCATTACTCGCGAGATTGTATCCATTAATGAAATTGTAATAATGTATTGTTTCTCTGTATCACCTGTAACACCAGCTCGTAATGCTCCAGTTGTTGGTTCTACAAGATTATCAAGCACAGATTCTACATCACGAAATAGATACTGTAATTGGCGAGTAGAGAGTTTATTTCCGTCTTTAAGAAGCAGTTGTAATACTTGGTTTCCGGCTTCAATCGTATCCGTCGTGAATAGTCCGGCACTAATTGTGTCAAGCATAATAGTTAGTAAACGTTCAACTTCAAGCGATAATGTTTTTGAAGGACTTACAGAAGTTATGCTTTGTCTTTGTGGAGTCTCACGATGAGATAACTTACGATAATCATCCGCTCGTTTCTCCAATATTTTTGGTAAAAGTCTTCGTGCTTCTGGAGACTGAATATCACCTCCTCTTGCTATTACTTGCGGATATAAACGAGAACGAGGATGAACAATAGACCGTTGAACTGCTACTTTTTGTTCCTCTTCCTGAACATCCCGCCTATATTTGTCAGTATTGATAGGGGTATATATACCAACACTTGCACCCCCAAAATAGCTTGGTTTTGTTTTTGCGTATATACGATTGTATGCTTCCTCAAATTGACTGGGAAACTCAATGTTCGTCCGCAATAACGCCATTTGTGATTAGGCAAGATTTTAAGTTTAGATAAGCTGATGTTCTTTGATATATCTTGAAGCTTCCGGAAGTGACATTCCGTGCTCTTTCATAAGTTTACGAACTAAAATGTTACGAGCAGATGGTTTGCGTTTTCCCTCACCTTCCGCATCTGCGTGTCCCCGATGCTTACGGTGTGCTCCACCGGAGTGTGCTCCACCGGAGTGTGCTCCCTCTCCTCGGTGCTTACGACGGCCACCGGATCCCTCTGCGCCTTCATAAGCCGGACGAAGCATTCCCTTTCCATCACCCTCAAAATACTCTTCATCAGCAAGGTCCCCACCAGCACCAGAGCTAAATCCTAACTCGTGGTGAGATAAACGAGAATGCAAACGACGACGAGGACGACCTAATCCCACCGCTTCAAGCCCAGACTTCACCAAATTTCCCCCAGGCAATACACCAAGCAAAGGCTTCCCCAGCGGGTCAAAAACCGTCTTAAATCCAGACTTAAAATCATCCCAAAAACCATCACCCGCATTTTTATGACGACGACCGGATGCAGTATGCGTTGCCGAATGGTATTTTCTATGCTTACTTCCTTCTCCAAAGAATGCCTCGGCCATCTTTTAATATTAGCATAGATAAAAAATATAATTGTCGGTATAAAATATTGTGATATATTAAATGCGTGGGGGAATTCAACCGCCGGAACAAGATTTTTTTAAATCAGCTCAGGCAAGTTATAGTAATAAGCCACAACCCACAATTGATGGATTCACTCTTGTTGTGTCTACACCAACTCTTAAAGTATATCAAAAAGATAAAACACTTTTAGTTGCTGTTCGTGGAACAAAATTGACAGATAAAAATGACCTTGTAGCGGATGCTCGGCTACCTTTGAATTTACTAAACCATAGCACAAGATATAAGCGGGATAAGGAAACATTTGATAAAGTTATTAAACATTTTCCACCGCAAGATTACGAATATTATTTATCCGGTCATTCTTTAGGTGGGGCAGTAGATAATCAACTCAAATATGATTATCCTTTTATTAAAAATGCGGTAGAGTATAATCCAGCATTTCAACCAAAAGATTTCTTATATTCGCAAGGACCGGACATTAAACGTCTTTATACTGATAAGGATGCATTATATAATTTGGGTGGCAAATTGTTTACTAATAAACACGTAATTCCGGCTACAAATTCAATTGGAAATTCTTATATTGATTCAATCAGCGGACACATTCTTTCAAATTTTGCAAGTCTTTATAATAATAGTTCCGGTGGTGCTAAACCAAGAGAAAGTCATCCGCTGGGTAAGATTTGGGGAAGTTATAAAGATGGAAGCGTAATTTTCAAAGATAAAAAGGGTTACTACATTCTTCGTTGGCTTAAAACAAAAAATATTGAAGTAAAAAGACATCTAAAAGGATTAAAAAAATGGTTAGATAGTTATTTCATTAAAAGAGGAGAGGGAGACGGTAGTAAAAATGCAGGATTTATTAAAATGTTGTATGCAAAGCGAGTTCTAAAACGTAAACCAGAAGATTATAAAACACGCGATAAGAAAGCGCCAAATGAATTTCTAATTGATAAAATTAGCAAACCTTCTACCCATTTACAGAAAAAGTTTGAAGTTGCGAAACCTCTCAACCGACCTTTTAAGAAGGGCGAACGAGATAATTTGAGTGCTAATCAACTTACAGAACTACGCCGTTTGGAGCGTGAGCGTAAGCATAAAAGCTTAGCAAAAAAAGAAGGTGTTAGTTTGGAGGAGTATTATCAAAAACATCCAAAAGTAAAGCGATAAATTATTAGGATTTACAGGAACCCATTTACACAGATTACAGGAACCCATTTACACAGATTACAGGAACCCATTTACACAGATTACAGGAACCCATTTACACAGATTACAGGAACCCATTTACACAGATTACAGGAACCCATTTACACAAATTACAGGAACCCATTTACAGGAACCCATTTACACAGATTACAGGAACCCATTTACACAGATTACAGGAACCCATTTACACAGATTACAGGAACCCATTTACACAGATTACAGGAACCCATTTACAGGAACCCATTTACACAGATTACAGGAACCCATTTACAGGAACCCATTTACACAAATTACAGGAACCCATTTACACAGATTACAGGAACTAAAGGATTTAGTTTATCTACGGGGATGTAAGTATAAGTATTTAGTTCTGCTCGGCCCCTGTCAAACCGGCCTCCGATGTGGGATGGAAAAGTCTCAAATAATTCTTTATTGTATTGAATGTAATAGATTCCGTCAGTAAATTTGAATACGAAGTAATAATTCTTATTCGTATCTTTATTTCCTTCAGCAATTCTGACCTTTGAGTAAGGAATCATAGTTGTTGGATATTTATCTTTTGTGTTAGTCCGAGTCTTTAGTTCAACAAATACAGTGTTGGCTTTATTAATATAGTCAAATGGGCTAAAATTATCAGGATTTCTGTAAAGTGTAGGGTCAATAGTTCGGATAGTAGATAATAGTTCTTCCTCACTGATAATTCCAAATTTGTAATCGTCGGCGAAGTTTCTCATTTATTTTTACATCGGTAAAAAAATCAATAAAAAAACGCAGTATTAACTCTTAACAGCGTCCTGAACTGCCTGTTTAATATCTTCTACAACTTTTTTAACTGCGGTATCCTGCTTCAGTTGAGAAACGTCAGCATAAAGTTGCTGTAAATCCTTTGAAAGAACCTCAACTTTCTTTTCAACTGCGACAATACGAGAACAACTTATCCCCATTTTATTATATAGTAAAGATAAATGATTTGTATATTGTTTATATTTAGCGCCGTCATATATCTGATATACTGGAAGACTCAGATTCATCAGAACTGGTTGCGTTCTGTATCATTGATTTAATCCAACGATAATCATAGTCAGGGAGCAACCTCCCCCGAGAGTTACGAACAGACCCAGACGGCGGATTAACTGCACGTACCACCTCTATCCACCACCGTTCCGAATCTACATACAAAATACGCCAGTAACGACCAGATAAGGAAAGCTCACGATAACACTCCATTTTCATTTATTAATACTTTATATTTAAATAATATAAAAGGTGGAGGGTGGAGGGTGGAGGGTAAGTTTCTGGAAAGTCCTATAGGTGAAAAAAAACCACCACCTATACGTAGTGGTTTTTATATATATAGAAAGGTTTCCAGAAACTTACCCTCCACCTACCACCCTCCACCTTTTATATTATTTAAATATAAAGTATTAAACCAACTTTATACCAAGTCGAACTTGAAAACATTTACCGTCTTTTTTAATCTTTCCAATTGGTGTACCTAAAGCGGTAAGGACTCGTCCAACCCGATTGGATTTTTCTGTAACACCTTGTTCAATGAGATAATCGTTGATTTCTGATGATAATACCTTATCATCTGGGTTCTTAGTAATTACGTATTTCTTGGAAAGAATAGCGTAATAATCGAACTCTTCTAAAGGCATAATTTCATCCTTTCCTTGAAGCATACACTCTGGAGTTTTTGGTTCTGCGAAGTTAATTGCCCTCCACTTTTCGTATTCTTCAACGAGTAGCCAGAAAAATGCATCTCCGTAATCAGGGTTTGAGTAAAGAGTTGCGAGAGTGGAATCTTTTTTCTTATGTAGTGGAGTGGTTGGTTCATCAACATACGAATATGACCAATTACAAACCTCCAAACGACCACGTATTTCCTCACTCATTGGATTAATACGAGGCATATCATTGGCAAATATAAATAGGGTTGATTTATTTATAATGCTTGTATCGTTTTGATACAATTTGCGAACACGTATTTCATCACCACCACTGACAATCGTTTTTAACATATTTCCTTCGATACAAATTTTCGATTTATCATTATCCGGAACTCTGATTTCGCTTGAGAACGCAAGTCTTGAATAACAAATATCCGCAATCCAACTCATTTCTCGAGATGACTCACCTCCTTCAAATCTTGTAAGAAGCGAATTTCCATTAAATGCTGAACATAGGTCTCCAAACGCCGTCTTTGCTAATAGTGTGGTCATTCCCTTACCCGAATTCATAAATCCAATTCCAACAACTGCCTTCTTACGAGTATAATCACCTATTAAAGCTCTCATTATATTATGAAGCAGAATATTGGAATCATCGATATTTACAAAGGGGTCAATAAATGATTTATTACGAATAAAATCAATCTTGGATTGGTCACGAATTGGAAATTTGCGAGGCATTGCGCAGTGAAATACAATGTTTGGGTCGAATCCTTCTGTAAATTGTCCGGTTTTAAAATCGTATATTCCATCCACAAATAATATCTTACCAAAATCGCTATGAATACGACTGCGAAAATATCCATTCTGAATTGGTAGAACTGATGGAAGTTTAATAATTAAATTCTTAGTATTTTTTACGCTTCCAGAATAATTATAGATTTTAATACCGTTAGGACTCATTTGTTTGAATACAATGTCTGAATTTGATACAATGCGTTCAAGGATTTCAGTCTTTGAACTCCAAATTCCAGTTCGTTCATCAAATACCCATATAATTCCACTATCGTAAACAATCAGATTACCCATTCGCTTTGCAAACTCTCGAGCAGAATATAAATCATCGATAATAATATTGGAGGGTACCAGTTCAGAATTATTATCATTTTTCAAATACTTTGTAGTAAGAGGTTTAATATGAAGTTTAATTGAATAGCCAGTTTGTTCAAATATACTTTTTTCAAGAATAGGTAATAATTCTGAGGGAAATGCGGATTCATCTTTTAATTTACGAACCAGTCCACCATCGTGTATGAATACATCCAGAGAACGATTATATTTTAAAAGAGCCTTTTCAAGAGCTAAAAGACACTTGCGTTCTTCAGTTTGAAGAATATCGGCTAAAGCCTTTCCATAATGATTTGGCTTACGTTCCAAAAATTTTAGATGATTTTTATTCAGTTCCCAATTATTTTTCATAATTAAATGAAGTTCTGATTTAAGGTCATTTGCAAAAAAACGTGGTAATCCGTCTGTATAAGTACTCCCAAAAAATAGAGCAATAATACGGTCTTTTGCTTCCCATCTTTCAATTTGAAGAACATCGCAAATTTCATTTAATAATTCTTCTCGATTTTGAACATAGTACTGAATAGCGGTTGTTTTCCAGCCGTTTTGTTCAGCATATTGTTGCAAAATAGTCGGTTGAGCATTGACCATATCAATATCCCAATAATACGAAGACGCAAGAGCACCACGAACATTCTTTTCAAATGTTTGAAGCGACTCACCTCTTACCGCACATAAACGACCGAGATAATCATTCTTCAAATGCTTTCCTAATTTATAATAGGTTTGATGTTCATTTTTAATACTGTTTTTTAAATATCGACGTATCTTATCCTTTTCCTCACGAGAGATAAAATCGTCATCAATTAATTGACGAGCAAACTCTATATCAAACACTTCAGTCTTCAATACAGAAATATCAGTTGATACACTCTCGACAATAGTCGTCATTTATTATTATATATAAGAGAATATTTAAATTGATTTTTGAACGACCTCGACGACCGGAGGTTCCGGCAAAGGATTTTTTCTGGGTCTACCTCTGTCCCTATAGGTACCGTTTTTTATCTTTTCCTGCTTCTTACGGTTCCAGTAGTTACGAGACGCACGTAGCATCTGCTCGTAGTGTTTAATTGCTCGTTCTGCTTTAACCTCCATTACTTTATATATAGCAAATATTATTTAAATATTTTATCTGTGGTATATACAAATGAATTCTCTACCCAGCGAGGTTCTTAGTTTGAATCAATCAATTAGTTCTCTGTTAGTTGAGTATGCGAAGATTACGGATTCTGGTTTGAAGGCATCATACAAGGCGGTAATTACAGCCAAGTTATCCGCATTACAGACCGCATTTAATACTTATTTTTCGTCTTTGCAGTCCAGAGCTCAGTAATATTTTTCTAAGTTAAAAATAATGGATAATATCTCCAGCTACGTTAGTTCAGGTATAGCGGGAGGTATTATAGCGGTAGTGTATGTTGTATACAAAATATTCAAGCATTCCGCTTGTAGGTCTAAGTGTTGTGGTCATACGACTGAAATACAGATTGATTTAGAAAAAGGATTGCTTCAAAAAAAGAAACCACTACTAAGTCTTAATTCAAACGATAGTTCCTCTACTAATGTATCCCAAAGCTCTACGGGTTGATTCGTCAAGTTTTGACTTTTCAAGTGCTCTATTTTTGGTTAGTTTTAGAACATCCGGTGACTTCCAGCCGGTTGGTTTACGAATAGTAATTGGCTCAGTCTTATACTGTTCAGGATAATAACTTCCACCAGAAGCAGAGTAATCTTTGCTTAACAAATCGCCAAGAAATGAACCAATTTTGGATATATTTTTTATAACATTTTTGCCTTCTGGAGATATATTTATTTTGCGGGAGGGTTTTGGAGAAGAGTGTGGTTTGAGTAAATTAAGTAAACCGGAACCCGAATACTCAATATCCTTTACATCATCTTTTGAAATGTATGATTCTGGGTCATTCAATACTTCTGGAAATGAATCAGATGATTTTGCGACTTGTATAATTTCTTCATCCGAACCACCTCTTCCCTTTGCCTGTTCATACTGTTTTTTTTGACTTGGAGGAGATTTGCGCTTTTTAGGAGGCGGAGTCCGAGGAGCCGGACTTGGAGGGTATTTTTCTCCTTTGCTATAAGCATCCAAAATCTTACGAAGTTCTTCCTCACTTTCAGTTCTACCCTTTGAACCACCTTTACGTAAGGGCCTTTCTCTGGCGTATAATGCCCTCATTTGTGCTTCCGCTTTTTTTAAAGGTAACGGCTCTATTGAATGCTTGTTACCAGTAGCTTTTGTAACAACCCAATAGAGTTCCTTACGTGGTGCTTTGCGAAGATGATACACCATTTATAATAGTATCACGAAAATCTTTTGCCTCTTCTAATGACCTAAATGACTTATAAACATTCATAAATCTATTCTTAATTATAACTACAAATGTAGGATTAATTTGACGCTTACTTATAATTTGCTTGATATATAATTCATTTAACATATTATTTGTTCTTGGTTTTTTTTCCAAATCTATATTCAATCTATTTTCTCTATGATTTACCCAGCGTAGATTTGATGCGTGATTATTTGTTTTATTTCGGTCAATATGGTCTATTTCAAGTCCTTCTTCCGTAGGAGCAGGTAAAAATAACTCTCCTACAATACGATGAACTCCACATTTACGAGGATTAGAACCTCCTAATCCTATATAACTATATCCTGAACCAGCAATCCAACTTTTTAACTCTCGTAAGGTCTTTTTATTTCGTATTTTTCCATCAATAGAACATTCATAATAATCATCTATACTCAACCACATTTGTTTTACTTATGTAAAAGGTGTTTAAATACGAGATAAAATCTTGTTCTTATATAATGAGTTCAGCTTTAGATTACGATAAACTCAAAACTTATTCCATTAGTGATAAGGATTTTGAGGATGCAATAGGCGTAAAACCATTTTTATATTATCCAGATTTACAGAATGTAAAATCAGTTGATGAATTATTTGATAAGGATGGTCGCTGTGCTATTCTTTTTCTTACGACATCACTTTATCACGGTCATTGGACGTGCTTAATGAAGAGAGGTAGTGTAATAGAATATTTTGACCCGTATGGCGGTTATTCCCCAGATGGTGAACGAAGATGGTTATCTCATAAAGAATTAGTTAATTTACACGAAGACCAACCACTTTTGTCTGAGCTACTGCGAAATAGTAAATATAAAATACTTTATAATCCATTTCCATATCAATCGCATTCGCCTCAAACAAATACTTGTGGAAAACACTGTATTACGAGATTATACTATAAACAATTGAAAGAGCCGGAGTATCGTAAAATGATTAGACAAAGTGGTAAAACTCCAGACCAATTTGTAATTGACCTTGTTTATTCGTTAATTGGTAAGTAATAAATTATCTTGCTATTTTACAAATGAGCCGAGTGCGTATTGTAAATACAGAAGAGGTTAGTAATGAATTAATTTACTATAACCTTGACGTAATCAACTCGTCTCAGGTAGATATTGGAACGGGAAGTGACCCAGCGGTAAAATTTGAAGAAACCCGAAGCACTCCTATTCTTACGGATGCTTCTAAATATAACTTTTCTATTGTTCGCTTTACAATCAATGGAGCAAACAAAGATTTGCCGTTATTCATTCCCATCATAAATAAAAATCAATATAATACATCTGAAGCAGTAATAGTAACTTCATCAAATAATACGTTCAGTGTATCTTACGCTCCAGCCGGTGCAGCGTATACCACTACAACTATTACTTTAACTGCGGGAACGTATACTGCCTCTGGATTTTTATCGCAAGTAAATACTCAACTTGCTTCTTTTGTGGCCGGAACACCGGCCGGACAAACCTATTACCCAACATCAGTTGTTGCTTCTTACCTTCCAAACTCACGAAACATTCAATTTACGGTTACAATGAATACAACATTTTCTATTGTTGGTTCTAATCCGTCATTTGTAGTAGCGTTCGGAAGTGGTGGGCAATTGAATTTGCTTCAACCGGCCTTACCATCTTGGGCTTTGTTTGGTAATCCAGTTACAAATCCGGTGACAAATAACTGGTATGGTCTTATTACACCATCAACTGCATTCTCTGGAACAACTACATCTATTACGAATAGTGCCCCTAATCCAGTGTTGATTCAGCCATATCAAACACCAAATACGCTATATGACACAATTTATTCTATTACAATAGCCGGTCAATACACTCAAGCTGGAACTACATACACAATTACCCCTATTACAAAATACATCACGTGGTATCCTGAAACAACGGATATACCACAACCCCCTTTGAACTCTGATAATACAATCAATCAGCAAATATCTAACAAGTATTGGTGGTGTTATACTTACAAACACTGGGTGGATTGTGTCAACAGAGCTCTTACTGATACTATGACCGCAGTAGCAAGTCAATTAACTACTACAGTTGGAACTACTATTTCTCTCATATCAAATCCGCCGGTCTTGTCCTACAATCCAAATTCTAATCTGTTTAGTATAGCATTTGATAGTTATGGCTTCGGTTGTAATACAAATACATATCTAAACGCTATCGCTACAGCGGTTCAACCAGGATACACTATTGACATTGTCAGTCCAATCAATCAAGACCAGCGACTCTGTAACCAGTCCGGAACTAACGCAAATGAAAACTTCTCACTCTTTTTCAATTCTAACGCAATGGGATTGTTTACAAACTTTAATAATATCTATTATGGGTTGGAAAGTGTAAGCAATAATGGTATGGATAACTTGATTGTTTGCTCTAACGAACAGACATCTCAGTATAATCCTTATGCGTTTAATACAACAAGCGGGACAATTGTTTTAACATCATCCCTAAACTCCGCATATCCGAAGGTATTGTTCGTAATGACACAAGATTATCCTTCTACGAGTTCGCTTTGGTCTCCAATTGCTTCAATTGTATTTTGTTCTACGCTACTTCCTACTCTACCCGAAAATATTTCTGCTCCAGTTATTCTCAACTCAGGAAACAATACAACCCAAAATACATCACTCAATGCCTTTACGCCTATCATTACTGACATAGCATTACCAATGGCAACAGCCGGAGACTATCGCCAGTTCATTTCTTACACTCCAAGCGCAGAGTATCGTCTAACATCGCTTGGAACAAGTCAGGTAGATGTAAGAGAAATGAATATTACTGTTTACTGGAAGCACCGGCTTTCTGGAGAACTCGTCCCACTGACTCTTTTCAACCAGTCCAGCGTATCTCTGAAGGTTTTGTTCCGCCGTCGCGGGGGGGGAAAATAGGTAAAAAATTTAGACGGAATAACACTTTAAAAAAATAATGCCGAACTATTCTAAGGGTAAAGTATATAAAATTTATAGTCCTAATACTGATTTGGTATATATTGGTTCAACAACGTTACCATTATACGACATCTGTCCGTTTTAAGTATAAATTATATCTTGAAAAGAAGAGACGACGTTCTCCAGTGTTTGATATTCTTGAACGAGGAGGTGCTTATATTGAATTGATTGAATTAGCGCCGAGTTCATCCAAAGATGAATTAAATAAAAAGTGTATTGATATAGCTCGTCGTTTGGCCGGACCGGCTGTTGTATCTAAAAACTTTTTTTATCTCTCTAATAATAAATGGCGAGTTCAGCAGACGTAGAGAAAGTTGCTGTATATGATACCCGCATCGTTCAGTCGCGTCCTAAATTTGCCGTTGACAAGGGTGCATTGTCTGTGTCTAACGCTCCGTTTCAAGCATTGTCTCAAACATCATCTCAACACACCTATTCAGTCCAAGTGCCCAGCGAGACCACCTATGTTGACCGTGCGGTAAATTGGTCTGCTCAGGTTGGTGTTGCTATTACGGTTACTGGAACATTTGCGTCCGGTTCAACATACACGATTGGTAATCCTACCTCTACGTCCGGTCAGACCGATGCGTGGTGGGGTTGGGCTGCATTCCCTCTTCAGTCGCTGACATCTACGATTCAGGCAACGATTAACGATACGAACGTTACGATTAACAGCGGTGATGTGTTGAAGGAGGTTTTGCGTTTGGTAGATATTCGTGCTAATACTCTACAGCGCACGACTCCTACAAAGCTGGATACTTTCGCCTCCGCCGTGGATGATTCTCGTTATGTAAATTCTACATACGGCAGTTATGGCGAGGCCGGTGTTATTCAGGAGGAGGCGCCGAACTCATCGTCTTGGACGAGTGGTGACCCTAAGGTTTCTTGGAGTTCAAGCGGTCTTCCTTATGTAGCTTACAATAGTGCAAGCTCATTTGCAGTGTCCGGTAGTGCGTATACTGCGGGAACTTACTGGACTAAGACCGGCGGTGCAAGTGATAGCACTCTAACCTTTAACGCCGATGGTTCTCTAACGCTGGTGGCCGGATCAACTGCTAACGTAACCCAATTTATGGTTTATGTTGCTCCATATTTTACTGAGAAGCTGGTTCTCTCGCCGTTCGTATTTAGCGATGTTAAGGAACGTGATACTGGGCTGTTTGGTATTCAAAACATTCAGTTTACGATGAATATGCGAAACCCTCAGGATTGCCGACTTGTCCGTCAGCGACAGAGTGCCTGTTACTATTCTGGCGGGACGTTAGCTATTGCGGTAACATCTGCTTATAACAGTTCTGCGTTTTCTAACGGTCCATTTTCGGGTTCTAAGCTTGATATGCTGTTCCTGACTCCATCTCTATCTCTACCACTTCCTCCTAAGTCGGTAGTGCCCTATATGGAGTTCCCTCGTTATATTACAACCAGTAACACAAGCATTGCTTCCGGCTCTACAAACGTAACATATTCTACTCAGACGATTACTCTACCGCAGATTCCCGATTTACTGGTTGTGTATGCGAAGCCCAGCACGTATGCTGATAGTACACAGGGTGATTGGTATTTCCCGATTCAGAGTGTGTCTATTCAGTGGGACAACTTTGCGGGTTATATGTCTACTATGTCGCAACAACAGTTATATGAGATGTCGGTTGAGAATGGTCTTTCTCAGGATTACCAGCAGTGGAGTGGTCGTCTTCCGCTGGGTCGTGGGTTTACTCAGGCGTTTTCTGCTACGAGCAACCCTTCAATTGCTCAGGCAGTTGGTGGTCCTCTGATTATTCGCCCAGGCAAGGACTTTGCCCTACAGGAAGGTCAGGCACCGTCACTTGTTGGAAACTATACGATTCAGCTTAACTTGGGTATTGCGAACTTCTCGTCCTCTTCGCAGACCCCGACGCTGTATGTAATGACAATTAACTCTGGCTTCTTTGAGTCAGTCAAGGGGACGTCTCGTGTCGTTAAGGGTATCCTGAATGAGGCAGATATTATCTCTGCTCCGGTATCTTCTATGTCTACACGGGCACAGGTTCAACGAGCAGTAGGTGGAGGATTTATGTCCAATCTGGGACACGCTATCAGCAAGGTTCTTCCACACGTTCCGGCAGTAGCAAAGGCTCTTTCACCACTCGTAAAACCTCACCTTCCATCAGTGATTCAGCACGGCCTAAGCGCCGTTGGTCTTGGCGAAGGAGAGGGTGACGCAATGCCCTCGCATTCCGGAGGTCGTCGCCGTATGCACCACCACAAAATGGCGCACCGATTGATGTAGATTGATTCGTAAAAATGTTGAGGATTTTTTACCAATGTAAAATAAAATGACAGTTCGTAATTATGCAGATGATAAAATTTTAATTGACCGTGCTGTTTCTGATTACGAATATACTGTGCACAAACGTGACCATTGCATCTTAAATATAAGTGACCCAGAAACTGAGGAAACTTATAAGAAAGCTTATAACATTGTTCTTGAGAAGAAGAAGATGGATTTGAAACATTTAGTAAGTGATTTTTGGGATTCGTTGGGCAATGACCTTACGACTTTACAAATGAATATTAGTGACCCTTGGTGGTGTAGCGGAGTTGCGGATGAAAATCTTCCGCTGGAAAAAACTATGTCATTAAGAGATTTCTTTAAAATATTTGATAAATATTTCTATGAGTTTATTGGAAAGCAGTGTTCTATTACTAATCTAATCCGAGAACGAAAAAATTGTTCTGGAGTTTATGAAGACGCTTACACTACTCTTATTAAGTTGAATTGTAAGGACTTAATGTCGGTTTGGTATACACTTGGTAACCTTAAATTATTTCTTGAAAATGAACTGGAATTTTAACTTATTTAGTATCATTCCATAAAATCCGTAGTGATAAACGAGACGGACTATTTTTATCTCCGGCCTGACCTCTTGCTCGTTGAAGATATAAATAACGTTTATTTCCCGCGAGTCCGGCTTCTCTTCCGAGCCGTTCAAGAAATGAATAGATTATAAAATCCCCATATCCGGCTCTCCCAAATCTAATAATTTTGTTAGGCAAATGATACTCTAATTTATGAGTGTCGTCGCTACTAAAATAAAGTTGAGCCGGATTATATTTACCAACAGAATGATATGCAGTTGACCTCGCAATACGTAAATATTCGCTTGGATTAATTCCTTGCTGTTCTAATTGTGTCTTGAATAGTCCAGACGGCGAGGTCATTTATACTATTCAAATAAAATAAAATGATTACCTCCGTAAAAATATTCTATTCAGTAATACAAATGTCGTTGCTGGATAGTGTCCTTGAAAAAGTAAAGCATCAGCGGAATTTGAAAGATGCCTCTATCAAAATATTCAAGCGTAATATTGAACGACTTGCGGATGGTAAAGAGGTGAATGATTTTAAATTCTTAAATAATACAGATAAAGTTAAGAAAATTCTTTCTGTTTATAAACCGCAAACACAAAATAGTATTTTACAATCGGTTAATAGAGTGTTAGAACAAATAGACGAACCAAAGTTATTGGATACTTATCGTAATCTATATTATGAGATTCATACAGATATTCGTGAGAAGCCTACAGATGAAAAGACTGAAGAGCAGGAAACTAACTGGATAGATTGGGAGAGTGTATTGAATAAACAGAAAGAATTGGTTAATAAGGCGATTGAAACAGAGAAGTGGGATGATATACTTAACGCATTTGTATTAATGCTTTATACTGCGAATGAACCACGCCGAAATCAGGATTATTTAGATATGGTAATTATTCGCCGTAGTCAAAATCCTGAAAAATTAAGTAAAGATAAAAATTATTTATTATTGAAATCTAATATAAAAAATAAAGAAGGAAAGTATTATTTTGTATTTAATAAATTCAAGACCGCAAAAACATTTGGTCAGCAAATATTTACAGTTCCAAAAGATATTCAAGAGTTCTTTGATAATTATTACTACAAGTTCTATCAGGCAAAGAAAGGACCTGAAGACAATCTACTTGTAGATAGCGCAGGAAAACCTCTAACTGCGGTTAATTCAATAACTCGCATTCTCAATAGGATATTTGATAAGAAAGTTGGTGCTTCAATGCTCCGTCATATTTACTTAACACATAAATACGGCGATACATACAAGGAGCGAGAAATTATAAGTGAGAAAATGGGACATTCGCTACAAACCCAGCATTATTACATCAAGAAGTCTGAGTAGGCCCCGTAGGTCCAGTAGATCCAGTAGGTCCAGTAAATCCAGTAGGTCCAGTAAATCCAGTAGGTTGAATAAAAGCGGGAAACTGAATACAATAGGAACAGTTGAACTTATCGTATTTAGTTCCGTAGGATACATTATGACGGCATTTTTCCATTTTATAATTACTTGAGGAAAAAAGTATTTGTTATTTTTACGCTTGAATTTACGAGAAAATGCGGGGAATGACAAACGAAAGCTCACGATAACACTCCATTTTCATTTATTAATACTTTATATTTAAATAATATAAAAGGTGGAGGGTGGAGGGTGGAGGGTAAGTTTCTGGAAAGTCCTATAGGTGAAAAAAAACCACCACCT
>Ga0208872_1000814_pt1 | contig 21032 bp, 19 predicted proteins | sample CryBogCBH12Aug08_FD_185508 | JGI IMG/M metagenome (GOLD analysis project Ga0208872, IMG submission 185508) | Freshwater microbial communities from Crystal Bog, Wisconsin, USA - CBH12Aug08 (SPAdes) | ecosystem: Environmental > Aquatic > Freshwater > Lake | place: Crystal Bog, Wisconsin, USA...
ATCGGCACCTTTCACCAGCCACGCCTTGTGCTTTCAGATACATCCGCACTTTCCACCCTTCCCGAAAGAATCTTCCGGGAAGGACTGGCCGAGGCCATTAAGCATGCCGTGATTGCCGACGAGGAAATGCTTCTTCTCCTACCACCGGACCTCACCGGCAACCTCATTCCTCTTATCGCGCGGAATGCCGCCATCAAGGCCCGCATCGTCGCGGAGGATGAGTTCGAGACCAAGGGAACACGGGCGCTCTTGAACTTCGGTCACACCATCGGGCATGCCATCGAAGCCGTCGCCGGATATGGGAAACTCTCCCATGGGGAATGCGTCGCCATCGGCATGATCGCAGCCCTCGACCTCTCAGTCGCCCTAGCAGGACTGCCAAACGATCATGCCGAGCGTGTGAAGAAGGTCATCATTACCTGCGGCCTCCCAACCACTATCCCCGCCGATCTCCCGACCGATTCGATCCTCGCAGCCCTAGCGCGCGACAAGAAATTCGATGCCGGCGCTATCCGCTTCGTCCTTACCAGCAAACTCGGCACCGCCTTCGTCAGTGATCAGGTGACACTGGAAGATGTAAAGGACGTGATCCATCGGATGACAACTTGGAAGTTTTGATGCCGCGCTAGACACTCCGCCCCCTCAGTTATAGCGAGCGGATTTTGAGATGATGGTTAGGCGAATGAGTGAAGCCGGAGCTAAACCTACGGCGAATGAACAGCCATGCAGCCAGCGCTCAAAAGCAGCAGCCAGAACAGATTACCACTCGACGACGGTAGAGGCCCAGGTGAGCCCTCCTCCAAACACCACCATCAAGATCTTATCTCCCCGCTGGAAGCGTCCCGAGCGTGCTGCCTCGTCGAGCGCAATAGCGACGGCGGCGGCGGAAGTATTGCCGTAGCGGTCGAGATTGACCATGAAGCGGTCCATGGAGACATTAAGCCGATCGGCGATGGCCTCAATAATGCGGAGATTAGCCTGGTGAGGAATGAAACAGGCGACTTCGTCAGCTGAGACGCCAGCGTCCTCAAGCACTTTCTGGGATGCACTGACCATGGCGGTCACGGCATGCTTGTAAGTCTCGCGCCCATTCATCTTCATGGTGACGGGATTCTCGGCGGAGGTAGGTCCGCCGGCAGGATGGGCACTGCCGCCGCCTGGAATATAAAGGATCTCGGCAAGGCGTCCGTCACTTCCCATACGGCTGGCCATCACTCCGCGGGATTCTGGAGAATGGCGCAGGATGGCGGCGCCAGCACCATCTCCAAAGAGGACGCAGGTATTCCGGTCGGTCCAGTCGACGATGCCTGAGAGTTTGTCTGCGCCAATGACAAGCACGGTTTCATAGGTGCCGGAGGCAATGTACTGACGCGCCGTCTCCACACCGAACAGGAAGCCGGAGCAGGCTGCGGAAAGGTCGAAGCATGCTGCATTCACTGCGCCGATCTTGGTCTGGACGAAGCAGGCCGTATTTGGAAAGAACATATCAGGCGTGCAGGTCGCGCAGATGATTAGATCGATCTCTTCGGCACTGATTTCGGCGTTCTCGATCGCGGACTGGGCCGCGCGGGCCGCAAGATCGCTTGTCGGTTGCTCAGGGCCGGCAATGCGGCGTTCGCGGATGCCGGTGCGGGTCTGAATCCACTCATCGCTGGTCTCAACCAGCTTCTCAAGGTCGGCATTAGTCATCACGCGGTCCGGGGCATAACTGCCAGTGCCAATGATGGAAGCCGTCCTGATTGAACGGCCTGAAACGGAATTAGATGGCATGGGACTCCTCCATGGTTGAAATAGCCGGAGAGATTGCTGATACCGCGGATTGCTCAGCATGGGTCAGATGGGCGTTCTTGAGATTATAGGCCTTGACCGCCTCGACGATGCGGGGATTTACCTGCTGCTCGATGAACTCGGTGGCGACGCGGATGGCGTTCTTGATGGCAAGTGGTGTGCTGGAGCCGTGAGCGATGATGCAAATGCCATTCACACCGAGGAGCGGGCTTCCACCGTAGTCTTCATAGTTGGTCTTCCTACGAATCGCACGGAAAGCGTTTCGGGCAATCCACGCACCGAACATCCGGAACGGGGTCTTGGTGAGTTCGCTCTTCAGCCAGCGAAAAACTGCACCCGCGGTCGCCTCGGCGGTCTTGAGGACAACATTGCCGGTGAATCCATCACAGAGGATCACCTCGACGGGATGCTCAAAAAGATCATGACCCTCGATATTGCCCCGGAAATTCAGGGAGGAGGCTTTCAGCAGTTTAAAGACATCCTTGGTGAACTCGCTACCCTTCACATCCTCGCCTCCAATCGACATCAGGCCGATCTCGGGATTGCTGTACCCGAGGACATGTTCGGAAAGAACCGAGCCCATGATGGCGTACTGCAGAAGATGGACGGGGCGGGCGTCGACATTCGCCCCGGCATCGATAAGGACGCAGACGTTCTTCTCGGTGGGAAGGTAGGATGCGATGCCTGGGCGCTCGATTCCCTCGAGGGTACGGAGCTTGATCGTCGTGGCTGCAACGGCGGCACCGGTATGTCCGGCACTGACAATGGCGTCGGCTTCACCCTTTTTGACCAGATCAACGGCACGGGCAACAGAGGAGTCTTTCTTGCGGCGTACAGAGTCGACAGCCGCATCGCTCATCTCCACAACCTGAGTGGTGTGGACGATTTCGATCTTCGGATCAGAACAACCAAGCTTGGCTAGCTCGGCCTTGATGGCGGTCTCGTCTCCGGTAAGGAAAAGTTTGCTGATCCTCGGGTACTCCCGGATCGCCATGACGGCCCCTGCGACCGTATTCTGCGGGGCATAGTCACCCCCCATGGCATCGAGGGCAATCCTCATGATCCTGCGATGGCTACTAGTCTTGGTGCTGGGGCTGTCTGATTCCTCACTGAAGGAGGGAAGAGAAGCTTAACCAGGAACGTTACGCAACCTCTACATCAAGCACCTGACGGCCACGGTAGGTACCGCAGGCAGGGCAGGCAGTGTGGGACTGAAGAGGTGCACCGCACTGGGTGCACTTGCCCAACTTGGGGGCATGCCAGCGGTTTGCGGCCTTGCGGGTGCGAAGGCGCATCTTTGAAGTTTTACGTTTAGGGACTCCCATCGGATGGTGGTGTTTTGAGTTGGTCGAGTGCTTCCCAGATTGCAGGACGAGCCGCCTTCTCCATTGGCAAAGGAGCCGTGCGGGCGCCCGCCGGGAAACTGGCGGGGCAGGTCTTTTCTCCACCATGGTCACATCGGGGATGTGCAGGCAGAAGGAGATAAATATCCTCCCTGACCTCGCGGGTCAAGTCCACTAATTCATTTCCGTCCAGTTCGATCTGGGTGGCGAAGGGGTCGATCACGACCTCCTTCTCAAAAGGCTCTAGGCAGCAGACACATGTCATTCTGACTCTCTGGGCAAGAAAACCAGTGGCAAAGAGCCCTCCGTCGGAGAGTCCGACATCCAAAGAATACTCCAAGGGGCCGATCGGTTCAGCACCAGCCTCTTCAAGACCAAGTGGGGAGGCATCCTCCTCGCCCTCCAAATGCAGAGTGCCTCCCTCAGGAATCTGACGGGTGTGGACTTTCATGAGGGGCAATCTAGCCCCAACTTCACTCTTTGGGGAATTTTTCTTTCAGGGACGCGAGGACCGGAATCGAGACAAAGGGGGAAACATCTCCGGCAAGTCGTGCCACCTCCTTCACGATCCGGGAGCTTAGGAAGATGCAATCCTCGCGAGGGGTGAGGAAAATCGTCTCGATCTTGGGCTCCAGACGGCGGTTCGTCAGAGCCATCTGGAACTCAAACTCAAAATCAGAAACCGCACGGAGTCCACGGATGACCACGAAGGCCTCGCGCCGGCGGCAGAAATCGACCAGAAGACCGTTGAGCGGTTCGATGGAAAGCCCCTGATGCGGCCCTACACTCTGCCGGATCAAGTCGACCCGCTCCTGTGTGGTGAAGAGTGGATTCTTGGCCTCGTTATCAGCGACGCCGACGATCACCTCATCAAAAAGTCCGAGCGATCGGGTGATCAGGTCGAGATGCCCATTGGTCACCGGGTCGAAACTTCCCGGGTAGATCGCGCGGCGGCGGCTCATAAGGCGATGGAGGGAATTACTCCCACTCGATGGTGGCAGGCGGCTTGCTGGAGACATCCAGCACGCAGCGGTTCACTCCCTTCACCTCGTTGATGATACGGCTTGAGATCTTGGCGAGCAGGTCGTACGGCAAGCGCACCCAGTCGGCCGTCATGCCGTCCTGACTCTCCACGACCCGCAGAGCGATCGTGTAGTCGTAGGTACGCTCGTCACCCATCACGCCCACCGACTGGACCGGCAGAAGCACCGCGAAGGACTGCCAAACCTTAAAGTACCAGCCCGAGGCCTTCATTTCCTCGAGCACGATCAAGTCGGCATCACGCACGATGCGGAGACGCTCCGGAGTGATCGCGCCGATGATGCGGACGGCCAGACCGGGGCCTGGGAAAGGCTGACGGTCCACCACTTCCTGCGGTAGTCCCAGTTCGCGGCCGACTTCGCGGACTTCATCCTTGAAGAGCTGCCTCAGCGGCTCCACGAGCTCAAATTTCATATCCTTGGGCAGACCCCCGACATTGTGATGGCTTTTGATTAGGGAAGCAGGGTTCCCAGCGATGGGGACGCTCTCGATGACGTCGGGATAGAGGGTTCCTTGGGCGAGAAACTTGAACGGATGCTTCGAGCCCTTCGCAGATTTCCGTAGATCCTCAGCGGCCTGTTCGAAAATACGGATGAACTCTGTGCCGATGATCTTGCGCTTTTTCTCGGGGTCAGTGACTCCCTTGAGCTTTCCGAGGAAGCGATCGGCGCCATCGACGATCTTCAAGCGGATCTTGAAATTACGTCCGAAGAGTTTGTCCACCGCATTTCTCTCGCCGGAACGCAGGAGTCCATTGTCCACGAAAATACAGGTAAGTTGATCTCCGATTGCCTTGTGGATCAGCGCGGCGGCAACGCTCGAATCGACTCCACCGCTGAGGCCGAGAATCACACGCCCGTCGCCCACCTGATCGCGGATCTGGGAGCAGATGCGCTCGATGAAGGACTCCATGGTCCAGTCGCTCGCGCAACCACAGATGCCATGGAGGAAATTCTGGATGATAGTCTTCCCCTTCGGTGTGTGATGCACCTCGGGATGGAACTGCATCCCGTAAATTTTCCTTTTGGCATCGGCGATGACCGCATGAGGAGCATTCTCCGTCGTTCCAATGGCCGCGAATCCCTTCGGCAGCTTCTCGACGCGGTCGCCATGGCTGTTCCAGACATCGATCCTCTTGGGCAAACCCTTGAAGAGAGGGGAGGCTCCCATGGTGGAAAGCATCCCTTTTCCGTACTCACGGTGGGTGGAACGTGCAACGCTACCTCCTAAATCACGGGAGAGGAGCTGCATCCCGTAGCAGATACCGAGGATAGGCAGGCCAAGATCGTAGATTGCCGGATCGACCTTCGGGGCCTTCGGGGCATAGACACTGGCGGGACCACCCGAGAGGATGATTCCCTTCACGGTCCCGTCAGCCACGATCTCACTGGCATTGGTCGTATGAGGAAGAATCTCCGAGAAGACTCGGCACTCACGCACGCGGCGGGCAATCACCTGCGTGTATTGGGATCCAAAATCCAGGATAACGATCTTGGAAGTTGCCTTAGGAGGCTGCGGCGCCTTGGTGCCCTTCGCCGTTTTGGCTGGCGACTTCCTGACTGCAGGTTTCACGGTTTTTTTATTTTTGGACGAGCTTGGCATCTTGGTCGGAAAGGAGCTTATTGAAAATCGTTGCCCAACTGGCCACCCATATCTCCCTTCATCACTTTTTCATTATAAAGATGTCCCTTGCCTTCAAGCCCCTGAATGGCGGTATCGGCGATATCATCGGCATCACTCTCAGCTGTGGCACAACCGGTAAGACAGAGTGCGGGAAGAAGCAGGAGGAAGGAAACGAAAATAATTCTGAGCAGATTCACCTCATGACCCTAAAAGATCCGTTCCAGAAGGCAATACGGGAAGCCGGGTCAACGATCCGGAGGGGATGGGATTTTGAATATGAAACTCAGGAACTCAGGAAAATTGAGAGCCTGAGAAAGAAATGATTAGAGAAAACCAAAGCGTTCAATCTACACAAAAACTGAAATGGTCTGCCCTTGATCCCATTCCTGAGTTCCTGAGTTCCATATTAACAGGCATCATCCTAAATCAAGTTCATGAAAAGTGGTATTCCCCCCGATCTGCTCTTGGAGGCCTATGCCTCCGGGATCTTCCCGATGGGAATGCCGGATGGGGAAATCCGTTGGTACTCACCTGATCCGCGGGGGATCATTCCTCTGGAGGAGTTTCACACGCCCCACGGACTGAAAAGAGCACTTAAAAACCCAGCTTGGGAAATCCGGGTAGATACCGCTTTTCAGGAGGTGATGAGAGAATGCGGATCGCGTGAAGAGACGTGGATCACGGAAACGATCGCCGAGAGCTACAATCTCCTTTTTGAAAGCGGTCACGCGCATTCGGTAGAGGTCTGGCAGGAGGAAAGTTTGGCGGGTGGACTCTACGGGGTCTCCATTGGCGGAGCCTTTTTTGGCGAGTCGATGTTCCATCGGGTCACCGATGCGTCGAAGGTCGCGCTCTGGCATCTCGTCGCAATTCTGAAAAGAGGAGGATTCACGTTGCTCGACATCCAATGGACCACCCCCCATCTGGAACAATTCGGCGCCAGGGAAATAACGCGAGCGGACTATTTGGAAAAACTCGCCGCCGCTCTTCCTCTCAAGACAACCTTTCCCAGAGTCTTCTTTCGGGAAGGGAAGCTTTGATTCGTTGACCCGGGACAAGAGCCGCCTATTCTAGTCTCTATTCCGATTGCGGGGGAGCCGAATGGCTGAGAGGTCCGGGACAACACCGGACGACCCTTTGAACCTGACGCAGGTCAGGGAGAAGACTCAGGCCATGCCGTTTACCCACGCATGGCCTTTACTATTTCCCTAACTCCTATCTCCCAACTTCCAGCTCCCAATTTCCCATGATCTCCACAAAATCCGCAATCGAACCCCAGAGCACCGACGCCCTCCCAGCAAGCACACGGGTCTATGTGCAGGGAACGATCCACCCCGAGATCCGCGTCCCAATGCGCGAGATCGAGCTCTCCCCCACCAAGAACTTCTCCGGAGAACTCGAACCGAACGAACCCGTCCGCGTCTACGACTGCAGTGGACCCTGGGGTGATCCCGACTTTGAGGGTGACTCCTCGGAGGGACTCCCTGCACTCCGTCAGAACTGGATCGAGAAGCGCGGCGATGTTGCTTCCTACGAGGGGCGCGAGGTTCAACCCATGGACAATGGCTACCTCTCAGGCAAGCATGCCGAGTATGCCAGCACCTCCGAGAGAAACCGCCTGATCGAGTTTCCAGGTCTCACCGGCAACAAGCGCAAGCCTCTCCGGGCTTCGGCCGGACATCCCGTCACGCAGCTCTGGTATGCACGGCGGGGAATCATCACCCCGGAGATGGAGTTCATCGCCATCCGCGAGAACATGGGTCGGGCGCAACAGACCAAACTTGCTGAACTCGACAAGGACCTGGTTCGCAACGAACTCGACAAGCAGCACGCGGGCTCCGGCCAACGTCCCGGCAGTCCCTACACCCCCTCGATTTTCGGACGCTTCCCCCAGCGCATCCCGGAGCAGATCACCGCAGAGTTTGTCCGCTCCGAAGTCGCCGCGGGTCGCGCCATCATCCCCGCGAATATCAACCATCCCGAGCTGGAGCCGATGATCATCGGCCGCAACTTCCTGGTAAAAATCAACGCCAACATCGGCAATAGCGCGGTCGCCTCCTCTATCGAGGAAGAGGTCGAGAAGATGCGCTGGGCGACCAAATGGGGCGCCGACACCGTGATGGATCTCTCCACCGGCAAGAACATCCACGCCACCCGCGAGTGGATCCTGCGCAACTCCCCCGTCCCGATCGGCACCGTGCCGATCTATCAGGCGCTCGAGAAGGTGAACGGCAAGGCCGAGGACCTCACGTGGGAGATTTTCCGCGACACGCTCATCGAGCAGGCCGAACAGGGTGTCGATTACTTCACGATCCATGCCGGAGTGCTGCTCCGCTTCGTGCCGCTTACCGCCAAGCGCATGACCGGCATCGTCAGCCGCGGCGGATCGATCATGGCGAAGTGGTGCCTCGCCCATCACCAGGAGAACTTCCTCTACACACACTGGGACGACATTTGCGACATCATGGCCGCCTACGACGTCAGCTTCTCGATCGGCGACGGCCTCCGTCCCGGATCGGTTGCCGATGCCAACGACGAGGCCCAGTTCGGCGAGCTCAAGGTGCAGGGCGAACTCACCGAGCGCGCCTGGGCCAAGGGTGTCCAGGTCATGAACGAAGGCCCTGGTCACGTCCCGATGCACATGATCGAGGAGAACATGGCCAAGCAGCTCGAGTGGTGCCACGAGGCTCCCTTCTACACGCTCGGCCCCCTGACGACCGACATCGCCCCCGGCTACGACCACATCACCAGCGGCATCGGTGCCGCCATGATCGGCTGGTACGGCTGCGCCATGCTTTGCTACGTCACGCCGAAGGAGCACCTCGGCCTGCCAAACAAGAAGGACGTGAAGGATGGCGTCATCACCTACAAGATCGCAGCTCACGCCGCCGACCTCGCCAAGGGACACCCCGGTGCCCAGTACCGCGACAACGCCCTCTCCAAGGCCCGCTTCGAGTTCCGCTGGGAAGATCAGTTCAACCTCGGCCTCGACCCCGTCACCGCGCGCGAATTCCATGATGAAACACTGCCGCAGGAAGGAGCGAAGTCAGCCCACTTCTGCTCCATGTGCGGCCCCCACTTCTGTTCAATGCGCATCTCTGAAGATGTTCGCCGCTATGCCGCAGAGAAAGGCATCGCCGAAGAAGAGGCCTTGAAAGCCGGCATGGCTGAAAAATCGAAGGAATTTTCAGCCACTGGCGGCGAACTCTACACCAAAGCCTGATGCGCATTGACTCGATGAGCCGAGGCCATTTGGGATAAATCGAATCAACGTGACCAAAGGTGAGCCATCAAGATGCTGGACAACATCTTGTTTTTTCAATCGACCAATTTCCGTTAGACAACAAAATTATTTCCTACATCTAATCCTGTGGCTTCAAAATTGCTAAAGTTCACAACCTCAACCGAGTCCTCGTGTGAGTCTATTCAGCAACTCGGGCCTGTGTAGGTTCAAGAATTTCCCGTATAGCGGAAGAAAAATATGATCGCCTACTATCATAGTAGCAACAATGAAGGGGCATGGATATTTTTGGGCGATCCTCATCGGTATTGGTGCTATTTCTTTGATAATAAATTACATAAATGAAAACCAACGAACAAAAGAGTTATATCATCAGACTATTGATTCTTTACGCAAAGAGCGCTCCGAGCACTTATCCTCAAAAAAAAGAATCGAAGAGTTGGAGGTTGAAAAAGATAGAACCAAATTATTTGTTGAATCGACACTCTTAGATTGGAAAAAGTTTGGTGCAATGCTTCCTAGCTTACGCGAATGGAGCGACAAAGTTCGGTGTGAATACGATTCAATAATCGAAGCTCACCTTCGCAATAAAAGTCGCCCTGCGGTTCGCTCTGCAGATGAAGTAAAGAAAGCTTTAGCAAAAGCACGTGAATCTAAGAAAGAGGCCGAAAGGCTGACTGCTCAGCTAGCAATTTACGAATCACAAGCTCCATGGCTTGCCCAATTCACAGATTATTCAGTAGAAGAAATTATTGAAGGCCTCGAGGAAGAGGAAGAACTAAAGGAAATATATCAAAAGGGAGAAGATCCCGTTTCGTTATTTGTCCCCATAAAAGAATGGAAAGAGCTATCAGTCACTGAAAGGAATCAAAGAGCTCTAGATCGTTATTGGAATAGCTCGCGAAAGAAAACTGCATGGTCCGCAGGGGTCCAATACGAAAGATTCATTGGGTATCAGTATGAATCACAAGGATTCAAAGTTCATTACCATGGTGCACTTGAAGGCAGAGAAGATCTCGGGATTGATCTTGTTTGCTCCAAAAATGGTCATACCCACATTGTGCAATGCAAAAGGCTTTCAGAACAAAAGGGGATTCCCGTTAGGGAAAATGTTATCGCTCAAGTTTATGGCTCCGCTCTGTTTTATGCCATGGAGAATGATGTTAAGGATATGCCTGCCGCCGTTTTAATAACCAATTACGAATGTTCTGAAATGGCTAGAAAGTTTGCAAAACACCTTGGAGTTGTCTTGCGAGAAAGATTTTTATTTAAACCTTATCCATGTATTAAGTGCAATATCTCCAGAACTACTGGAGAAAAGATTTACCATCTCCCTTTCGATCAACAATATGATAAAATAAGCATCGGGGATGTTGAGGGTGATTTTTATGCCAGCTCTATTCTTGAGGCAGAAGCTGCGGGATTTCGACGAGCATTTCGTTGGACAGGAAACGCTTAAGGATTCGTTCTAGGCTAGCAAGTTTGGATGCAGGGCAAGGCGCGCGAGGGAAGGCGTAGTTAGTCCTACGCCGACCGAGCAGCAACACCGCCCTGCGCCAAAATCGCTAGCCGCCCCTCAGCCGCGTTTGCGGCTAAGCATAATCTCATTACCTTCGGTATCCACACACATCGCCAAATGCGGCGGCTCCCCATTCTCCGGTTGTGGCTCCCTGAGCAACTGACCACCTGCGGCGACGATCTCAGCCGCCCCGGCGATCACGTCGGCCACCTGAAAGCTCATGCCGGTCCAAGTCCACTTCCCCTCGGCACCTCCTAAAACTCCATTCCATACGCAAGGAAAAGTTACTCCTTCACCTCAAAAAATCTGAGTGTCGTTGGAACCGCAGATATCGTAAAATTCACCTATCCAAACACCTCCGCCAGTACCGCCTGTTAACTACATAAGACCCTAGCCTAATGACCTTCAATCTAGCCACCTGTTCTCAGAGCACCTCCACCGGACATTCGGGGAGTGCTTTTAGAAAAGCCTTCCCATAAGCACGGGAGAGGATGCGGCTGTCGAGGATCACGATGGAACCGCGATCTTTGGCGCTGCGGATGAGTCTGCCGACCCCTTGACGGAGTTTCAGGATCGCCTCGGGAAGCGAATATGTCTGAAAAGGATCACCCCCTGCGGACTCGATTTCCTCCAATTTCGCCTCGGTAAGCGGGTGATCAGGAGTCACGAATGGTAGTCTGGTAATGATCACGCTGGAGAGTGCCTCCCCGGGTAGATCGACACCCGTCCAGAAGCTATCCGTCCCGAACAAGACACTCTCTCCATCCTCGCGAAAGCTTTCCAGCATCCTTGATCGGGAGAGCCCTCCTCCCTGCACGATGAGATTCCAACCTTTTTGCTCAAAAAAATCACCCATCCGCGCGGCGACGGACTGCATCGTCCGGTGACTGGTAAAAAGGACAAAGGCCCGAGCGCGACTCTCCTGGGTAAAATGGCGAATCCATGTGGCGAGTGACTCCTCATACGACGGATCCTTGGGCTCGGGCATCTTGCGCACGAGATGAAGCTTCATCTGTTTGGAGTAATCAAACGGCGAGCCAAGCTGCAGGGAAGGCACCTCGAGAGCACCGATACGACCTCTGAAATAATCCAGCTCGGAAGAGCCGACCGAAAGGGTGGCACTCGTCATGACGGCGGTACTACCCTCGCGAAAAAGGAGCCGTCCCAGGAGCGGAGCCACAGCCACAGGCGCCGCGTGCAGACTGCACCAGGAAGCGGTCTTTCCATTCCGCTCCACCCAGTAGACATGCCCCGGTTCGCTCTGGGAGAGAAAATCGACAAGGCCTGCCCTGGATGTTCTCAGCCTCGAGGCAACTTCAGAAAGTTCACCCTTCAATCCCTCCTCCTCGGCTTTCGCCGCAGCCGTGCCGGCCGAATCCGCCAAACGGGCCAGACTTTCGGATAAAGGACTACCCGACACCGCCTCGATCAGATCGGCCGATTGATCGCCGCGCACGCGACACTCCCTTCCCTGCCGGAACGCGCAGGCTCCGGCGATCGAGTCAAAGAATCGGTCGATTTCAGGGATCAGATCGGATGCCGTACTGATTGCCTCGTGATGCCTGGCTTGCTGGAGCAGTCCTTTCCGCGTTCTAGGATTGTAGAGCCGCTGAATCGACTGCCGAAGTCCATACTGCGAAAGGGAAAACCCGAGATGCCGAGAGGCCACCTGTTCAACAGTGTGAGCTTCGTCGAAGATCACAAAATCATCAGGAAAGAGATACCCCATCCCCTCATCCTCAGGATCTCCAAGAAGAGTGAAAAAGAGGGTGTGGTTGAGCACAAGTATCTGCGCTGACTGCGCACGTCGCCGCGCCGCTTGATAGAAACATCCGGAATCACGGCCGCAGGTCTTGGGCGTGCAGAGATGCTGCTCGCTGCAAACCTGTGACCAGAGTTGCTGTGCTGGCTCGAAGGGAAGGTCCGTGAGCGACCCGTCCGCCGTCGTCGCCGCCCATTCCCGAATGCGATCGATCTCCGGCTTCTCCTCGGTCGTGAAGAGGTCCGCGCCATGGCGTAGTGCGCGGGCCAAGCGGGTGGGGCAGACGTAGTTCTGACGCCCCTTGAGCAGGACAGCCTCAAACTCCTCTCCGATCAGACCACGAACCAGGGGGACATCCTTGTAAAGCAGCTGTTCCTGGAGATTGATGGTGTGGGTGCTGATCAGTGCCTTGCGTCCCGTCCTGATGGAGTGAAGAACGGCGGGTATCAGGTAGGCAAGTGATTTTCCAACTCCAGTCCCGGCCTCAACCACGAAATGAGATCGTCCTTCAAGTGCCCCGGCAATGCCTTCCGCCATTCGCTGCTGCTCGGGGCGCCATTCAAATCCCCGAATGGAGGCAAGGGTACCCTTGGGCCCGAAGAGTTCCGCAACTTCGCGCGCAAAGCCGCCGGAAGCTATCGGGGCTCCGGGGGCAATCTCTTCGTTAAGGGAAATCATGGGAATAGATGGGTGCTACGGGGTGATTACGATTGCAGAATCCGTCGCAAGGGATTCAGAATCGTTTTCTTTCCGGCCTCCTGCAACGGGTTTCTGCCGGTGAGTGCCATGACGATCCTAGACCGATACCTTCTCAACAAGTTTCTGATCCCGTTTTTTTACTGCGTTTCCGGTTTTATCTCGGTCTGGCTTGTCTGGGATCTAAGCGTCAACCTGCCGGATTTTCTTTCCGGTCACGCGACATTCGCTCTCGTGACACGATACTATCTTCTTCAGATTCCAAGCGTCATCGTCCTGAGCGTTCCAGTCGGGCTTCTCCTAGCGCTCCTTTACACACTGACTCAGATGTCCCGTCGCAACGAGATCATCTCCATGCTGTGCGCCGGAGTGAGTCTCTATAGGATTTTTGTTCCATTGGTGATCCTGGGACTTCTCATGACGGCTCTCCTGGGAGTTCTTAACTACCGACTTGCCCCGCAGGCCGGATCCTCAAGTGAAGAAATCAAAAGCGAGATCAAGTCTGGTCAAAAGCCGTTCAACGGGATCGGCAACCATCTCTTCCGCAACCGCGAGGACCGACGTCTCTGGTATCTGAACGCCCTTTATACGAAGGCCAACCAGGCGGCGAATGTCGAGATCATCCAGCAGAACGAGTCGGGCATCGTGACGGAGAAATGGTACACACCACGTGCGACTTATGTTCCCGCAACAGCCACGTGGCTGCTCTTCGATGCGCGTCATGTCATCGTTGATGAATCAGGAAACCAAGTCTCCTCGGAGTCGTCGCCCCGGCTGGAAATCAAGGGATGGCACGAAACCCCCTGGAAAATTGCGAGCTCAACAATGAATTCCGAATTCATGGGGCTCCCCGAACTGGCCAATTACCTGCGCTGCAATGCTGAATTTCCAGAGACACGCCTTGCTCCGTTTGTGACGCATTGGAACTACCGATGGTCCCTGCCATGGATCTGCCTTGTGCTGATCTTCATCGCGGGCCCGATGGGTGTGGTCATTGGTCGCCGTGGAATCATGGGGGGGGTTGCCACAGCCATCGGGCTCTTCGCCGCACTGATTTTCTCAAGCAGTCTCTTCATCGCCCTCGGCAAAGGTGACCGCATTCCTGGATGGGTTGCCGGATGGGGGCCTATCCTCATCTTCCTTGCCATCGGACTCTTTCTTTTCTGGATCAAGGCAACCGGCCGTGAACTTCCAAAGTTGCGGTTGCCCGGCTTCTGATCCTGGCCTAAAATATCCCTATTCATGCAGCAGGACTGGAACATCAAGGCACGCGCCGAGGCATGCGATGCCACGGGACAACCCTTTACCGAGGGGGAAGTTTTCCACACGGCCCTCTTCACGGATGGCGATGGGTTCCGCCGCAACGATTTCTGCGAGGATGCCTGGAAGGCCCGATCTGTTGATCCTAGCGCCGACCTACCTTTCTCGGCATGGCGTTCCAAATTCGAACCACCAGCACCACCCCCACCGGAACCATTGCCCCGCGATGATGCTGAAGGGATGCTTCGCAGGTTGATCGAAAGCAATGATCCCGCTCACACGAATACCCGTTATCTCCTTGCTGTGATGCTGGAACGAAAGCGGGTCTTGAGACCTCAACCCTCACCGGACAAGGGCACGCTGGTCTATGAACGTGCAGGGACAGGCGAGACTTTCATCATTGTCGACCCGAATCTATCCCTCTCGGATCTTGTCGCGGTACAGGAGGAGGTCTCCGCACTCCTATCGGGTCTCGCTGCTACGAAAACAACCACATTGCAGGAAGCCACTGTGGATCCTGATTCCGCATTGTCTTCGAAAGAGGCTGAATAAATCACACTCGACTCTCTATGGAGAAGGGCTCTCTTCCGCTCTTCCTGGCTCCCATGGCCGGAGTCACGAATTCGATCTTCCGTACCATCTGCAAGGAGAAGGGGGCCGATATTCTAACAACGGAATTCGTCTCTGCGGACGGCATCATGCACCGGAATGCGCGAACGAGGGGCTATGTCGAATTCACACCGGCGGAGCGCCCTATGGGAGTACAACTCTTTGGAGCCGACCCCGACCGCCTAGCCGAAGCCGCCCGCCAAGTGATCGACTGGGTGAATCCAGATTTCATCGACATCAACTTCGGATGCCCTGCAACCAAAGTGGTCTGCCGTAACGGAGGTTCTTCGCTTCTGCGTGACTGCCCATTGCTGGAAAGGGTTGCTACAGCGGTCGTTCGGGCATGCGCTCCACTTCCTGTCACCGCAAAGATCCGCATTGGATGGGATGCCAACTCTATCAATGCCGTGCAGACGGCAAAACTTCTGGAGGGTTCGGGCATCCGACGCATCGCCGTCCACGGCCGCACGAAGGCCCAGGGATACTCCGGCGAAGCTGATTGGGAATCCATTGCCTCCGTAGCCTCCTCGGTCTCGGTTCCGGTGATCGGCAACGGGGACATCACCGACGGCTCATCGGCACTCAATCGAATGAAAACAGGGGTTTCAGGACTGATGATTGGGCGGGCAGCAATGTCCAATCCCTGGATTTTTACCGAAGTGAAGGCGGCGCTTGAAGAGACCCCTTACACCCCTCCGTCGTTCGAGATAAGGTGGAAACTCGTGCACCTGCATTGCTCCAGGGAAGTGGCCTTGAAGGGAAACGAACGCTTTGCAATGCAGGGAATGCGCTCACGCTTGATGGCCTACACGCGGGGAATGCCAGCGGCCCGTCCGCTTCGCGCAAGTCTCTCAATGGTAGCATCGCTGATGGAACTCGACGGCATTATCGAACGGCACCTGCAGGAAATTTCCGAGGAGAACACCCTTGTAACGGCATGATCAAGGGGCGGCTATTTCCTAAACGGGCAGAAAAATCGTGAACGTGGAGCCCTCTCCGGGCTGGCTTTCCAAGGCCACACGCCCGCCGTGTGCGTGTACTACATTTTTGACGATCGACAATCCGAGGCCGGTACCCCCCGTATGACGGGCTCGATCACCTCCGACGCGGTAAAAACGCTCGAAAAGATGTTCCTGATCATGGAGCGGAATTCCAGGACCGTGATCACGGAAACTGATGGCGATTTCAGATCCCTGTAACAATGCGCTGATCACCACATTACTTCTGTCACCTTCCAGAGGAACGCCGTGACGCAATGCATTGACAAGGAGATTCGAGAAGGCCTGTTCGATCCGGTATTCATCGACCATGACGGGAGGGAGTTCCGAGGGAATCTCCAGCAGGATGCGTGCACCGCGTTCCTTCACTTCGCTTTCCAAATGCTCGATCACATTCGCCAAGAGCGCTCCCACGTTCATCGGAAGAGTTTCTAAACACCCTCCTTTTTCCTCCATACGGCTAATGGTGAGAAGATCCTCGATCAAATGATTCAGCCGATCGGCATGACGACGCATCACGGTGATAGATTTTCGCGTCATCTCGCGACCCACCCCTCCCTCCTGAAGAGTCTCCAGGTAGCCGTTGATGATCGAGAGGGGGGTTCGAAACTCGTGGGAGACATTGGCAACGAATTCCCTCCTAACAGATTCCAGCTCACGAAGTCTTGTGACATCATGCAATACCATAAGGCATCCGCCGAAAGACGCCATGCCGGGGGAATGGAGCGTTGCGGCCGTCACCATCAGATGACACCGTTCACTTCTTCCCGGAATACCGAGCGTCAGTTCTCCCCGCTGCACTTCACCCGTGGCCGCGGCACGCTGGGCAACCCCCTGGAGTTCATGGCCCATGAACACCTCGGGCAGCAAGAGGCCTTTCACTTCCCCGCGAAGATGGAACATCGCGATGGCCGCCTTGTTCACGAGACGAATGCGCAGATCCTCCCCCGTGATGACCACACCCTCCGTCATGCTTTCGAGGATGACACTGATGCTGATTTCCTCTTCGGCAAGAAGACTCTTCTGACGGTCAAGTGTTTCCGCGATGACCCGCAATTGACCGGCAGATCGCCTAAAAACCTTTGGCAATCCACTGAGGATCACCGGCCTGAAATCCCCGCCTGCTATCCTACTAAGAGCTTCCAGTAATTCCCCGGCAGGGAGGACAACGGAAAAGATGAGCCACCAAAGGCAACAGCCGGCGAATAAAAGTCCGCCCCCCCAGAGGAAAACTTCCAGCATCAGATCGATGGGGCCGGTGCCATGAAACGGTATCCCTCTCCTCTTACTGTCTCCAAATAGGCCGCATGGGAGCCCAGTTTTTCGCGAAGTCGGCGCATGTGCGTGTCGACCGTCCGTGTATCGACCGTGCTGCGATAGCCCCAAACCTCGTGGAGCAGCTCCTCACGGGATTGAATTGCCCCGCCCTTTCCGATGAGCAGTGAAAGCAATTTGAACTCCGTCGATGTCAGCTCGATTCGCTGTCCGTCAAGCATCACCTTCATGGATGTTCGATCCAGAACGAAAGGACCCGAAGTAGTGGATTCTGAAGCCACGACCGGACGTGTCCTTTTCAGGAGGGATTGCATCCTGAGAAGCAGCTCCCGGGGGCTGAAGGGTTTGGGCAGATAGTCATCGGCTCCGAGTTCAAGTCCCTTGATCCGGCTATCGGCCTCACCCTTGGCGCTCAGGATGAGAAGCGGTATATTCGCCGTGCGGTCGTTCGCCTTCAATTTCTTGGCAACCTCGAATCCGTTGAGCCTAGGCAGCATGATGTCGAGAATGATTGCATCCGGCCGCTCTTCGGCCGCCAATGCCAGCCCTTCCACGCCATCAGAAGCCACAATGACCCGCAGCTTCGATTTTTTCAGATGATATCGGATTAGATCGGAAACATCCTCTTCATCTTCAATAACAAGAATTGTCTCGGACATGGTGTGGGTAGTGGTAATGAAATCCCGTGCTTCTCGTAGGAGCTACCCGAGTAACGGCATGGTGGCAAGCGCCTCTTTGGAATGTTGGAATGGCTAAAACGCGCCGGAAAAAAGCGGGCCGCCTGATTCGTCCCGGAAAAACCATGAAACCGGAACGAGGCGGCCCGCCCCCAATGTTAACCTATATTATCTGACATCCACCCCAGCCATCCGTTCATAATTTTTATCGTCTCTTTGATTTTTTCGTCTTTCTGTTATTAATGATCGGTCACGACCCCCGGTGGCTTCCCATTGAAAATCATGAAAACCATCGGTGTATTGACATCGGGCGGAGACGCCCCCGGAATGAATCCCGCCATTCGCGCGGTTGCAAGGACGGCTTCGCAGCAAAACTGCCGTGTTTTGGGCATCAACAACGGTTACGATGGGATTTTTGACGGAAATATCGAGGAGCTTGGTCACCGCAGCCTGGCGGGTATCATCGACCGGGGAGGGACAATCCTCCAGTCAAGCCGTTGCAAGCGGATGTATAGTCCAGAGGGGGTGGATGCCGCACGGACGCGCCTCACCGAACTTGGTATCCACGGCCTGGTGGTCATCGGGGGAGACGGCTCGCTCACGGGAGCCCGGGAACTTGCACGACGGGGCGTGCCGGTCGTCGGCATTCCTGCCAGCATCGACAACGACCTCTCGGGCACGGAAATGGCCATCGGCGTTGACACAGCCACAAATACGATCATGCAGTTGGTCGACCGGATTCGCGACACGGCACAATCCCACCGCCGATGCTTTCTGATTGAGGTGATGGGCCGCAATTCGGGCTACCTGGCCCTTACTACCGCCATCAGCTCCGGCGCTACTGTCGCTGTCATTCCCGAGTTCCGATACAATATGGAGACCATCGTCTCCGTCCTTCACAAGCGGTATCAGGAGGATCGCGGTAATTCCATCGTGATGCTGGCGGAAGGTGTCTGCACTGCCTCAACATTCATGGAGCGCATGCAGAAAGCCGTGCCCGGCGGGGAATTCGAGCAGGAAATCCGCATTACCGTGCTGGGTCATGTGCAGCGCGGCGGCGTCCCGACCCACTTCGACCGCATGCTGGGGGCCCGGTTCGGAGAACTCGCCGTGATGGGACTGCTCCAGCAGGAAACGGGATGTATGACCGCTCTTTCCAAGGGACGCACTACGCTGATCGATCTTGATCAGGTGATCGGAAAAAAGAAACATCCCGCCCCGGAGCTCATACGCCTTGCAAGAAATCTGAAGGTCGAGTTCGGCGACCCGGTCGAACTCTGATCTTAATTCCCCGAAGCCCTCCGGTTCGTGACCATGGAATCCCTCCTGACTCTCCCCATCGGGGATTATCGCACCGTAGAACTGACCCTGCGCCTGACGATGACGCTGATTGTCATGACGGCACTCCTCCAGATTCTCTGCATCAGCGTGGTTGCAAGAAATTACCGCCTGCCTCTTGCGCTCTCCGGAATCGCCCTGCTGGGAGCTGCATGGTTTGAGTCAGGCGTTTGGTGCGCATGGAAGGAGGCCTTTGAGCTGGCAGGGACTTCTTACTGCGTAACCGGCCACCTGCTTGCCGGAGAAGACCGGATCATCGCATGGTCGCTAGGCCTTCCCGTGATTTTTGTCTGCTTTGGCATGCTTCAACTCGATTCTCGGGAAAAAGGTTTCCGTAATTTGTGTTGGACAGCTCTGGGATGGGCGGTTCTTGGGCCGTTTTTTCATTTTATTTCACTTCTCGGGCTTGCACGCTGCTTAGCTCTGTTTCGCAGAATTCTGATAGACCACCCTGAAAATCAGAAAGGCCTAAGGGCAGTGACAACCGTTGCTCTGGCAAGTATAGCTCTGAGTTTTATTGTAACAGAGCTGGCATACTTCCATCTGCTTCCGTTGGGGAAATCAGCTCAGGAGATTATGGTGCGGGGTGAAATCGTCCATTCCCTCTGTGACATGCTCGCACTGGTTGTTCCTGGAGTGGCGCTCCTGATTGGAACGCTCGGGATCTCAGGAGAGCATCGGCAGAGCTCTTAATCCAGCGCCTGTTTAATTGCCGCCACGACCTGCCGCTGCTCGTCAGGACGGAGGCCTGGGAAGATGGGAAGGGCAAGACTCTCATTCGCCGCCTGCTCGCTGGCCGGAAAGTCACCAGGCTTATGACCGAGATAGGCGAAGCACTCCTGCAGATGCAGCGGCACGGGATAGTAGATTGCACAGCCGATCTTCTGCGCCGCGAGATTCGCCATCACTTCATCACGGTTCGGCAAACGAATCACATACTGGTGATAGATGTGATGATCGCGTAGGCCTGATACGGCAAAGGGCTCGGAGGGAAGGCTCACCCGATCGAGCAGACCCGCAGCCCTGAAGGCATCACGGTAGATTGCTGCATTGGAACGGCGGATGGCATTCCATCCATCGAGGAAGGGGAGCTTTGCCCTGAGAACAGCTGCCTGGATCGCATCGATGCGGAAGTTTCCACCAACCACCTTGTGATAGTAGCGCTGCTCCATGCCGTGATTGCGGATGCGACGGAGTTTATCGGCCATGTCGGCATCAAGGCAGAGCGCCACACCGGCATCACCAGCAGCACCAAGATTCTTGCTTGGATAAAAGCTGACATAGGATGTCGGGGCCATAAGACCCGCAGTCTTCACACCCTCCTTAGAGGGATATTTGGCGCCGAGGATCTGGGCAGCATCCTCAAGAATTTCGATCCCGAACTTCGCAGCGACTGCATCGATCCCATCCATATCGCAGCAAGTTCCAAAAAGATGAATGGGAACAATCAGGCGAATTTTGTTTCCCTTGGGGGAGCGAAGAACACCATCGGCATCCTTCTTAAATGAGGAAAGCAAAGTCTGAAGGCTCAAAGGATCCATCATGAAGGTCGTCGGATCGATATCGCAGAAGAGGATTTCGGCGCCGGTACGATGAATGCAGCCAGCGGTTGCAAAGAATGTGTAGGGAGTGGAGATGACGGCCTCACCAGAGCCTATTCCCATGGCCATCAGCAGTGCCAGTTGAGCATCCGTTCCGGAGGACATCCCGACCGCGTGCCCACCCCCGAGGTAGGCGGTCAACTCGCTCTCGAATGCCTCCACCTCCGCGCCAAGGACATAACCCCGATGACCAAGGACCCGTAGAGCAGCCTCACGGACAGCATCATCGACCTGCGGTCCGAGACGGCTCAGGTCAAAAAG
>Ga0208872_1000817_pt1 | contig 20982 bp, 18 predicted proteins | sample CryBogCBH12Aug08_FD_185508 | JGI IMG/M metagenome (GOLD analysis project Ga0208872, IMG submission 185508) | Freshwater microbial communities from Crystal Bog, Wisconsin, USA - CBH12Aug08 (SPAdes) | ecosystem: Environmental > Aquatic > Freshwater > Lake | place: Crystal Bog, Wisconsin, USA...
ATTTCGGCCCAGTCTTCCATAATGCGATACATGCTTCATTGTTAATGAAGATGCCGCACTTTTGAACCGCCGCGTCACACACATGACCCCGCCGCACTTTTCAGCCGCCGTTTACAACCCAGGACTTAGGAGCAGGATTTGGCTTTGAGAGATGTAGTTGGGGTCTGGATAGCGTTGAGGATAAAGCTCGACTTTCTTAGAGATAGCCTGGATTCGCTTTTGGGTAGTGTAGGAAAGGAGGTTGTTGTAAGAAGTGATCTCTAAACTGTTTGCACGGTTTAAACTAGACACGTCCGCAATTCTTTCAGGTTTGGGTGGATTGTGGATTTGATATTTATATTCATTCTGATTTGTGTCTTCAATTATTGCAGAACCAGAATATGTTGTTTCACAGGTTTGATTTGTTAGTATTGAGCTGGTGGATTGCTTTAATAGACTATCATCACCGAGTTCAGAATAGAGGGGATTTGATCTGACTATTGGAACTGGATGAGAGGGGATTGTGGAGCTGAACATTGTGGAGGAATTGTTGAGTTTGGGGGTGAGGAGATGGATGCTATATATCTTATATTGTTGGCGATCCCAGAATCCGTCTCCAAGATCGCCAAAATTAAGTCCATCTCGGTTCCTTAATCTAGTTTAACGCTGGGTTTGATTGTCGACGTTAAGCACATCGATCCCGGCTCTTGAATGTTTCGCACCACTACTAAAGGAAAGTCGAAGCTTTCCCGGCTATCTAAGTTCACATGTTCAACCTCAATCTCGCATTCAGTACCAACCAACGCATCCAGGCCAAACTGCTGACCCGATAAACTAGTTAAATATGCTTTTCCTAGTAAACGGTTGATGATGTTTCGAAGATCCGTGCCACTTTCTAGATTAAGCGGAAAATCGGCTTTAGCTAAACAATCAAAGCGTTCAAGCCCCGGAACATTGGCCAGAAAATGGAACCGGACAAAGGTTGTGGGCCCTCTAGCGCTTTGCTTATCTAGTTTTCGTACTGACTTGATTTTGGCGGAGTATTTGCCTTCGGGAAGTTTGAAGGTCGATTCTTTGGGGACGGTGACAACGAGATTGCCACTGGTATTATGGGACGTATTTGTTATCGGCATAGTATTGTTTCTCATCCTATTGGATGTGGTTCAGCGCGGTATTGCCTGAACTGGGTAGCGGGACTGCCGATTTTGATTTTGAAGAAGCTAGACCAACTACCTGCCGTCCTTGTTGTAGTTTTGCCGGAAAGCTGTTCTATCTGTAAGAACCTATTAGTAATAATAGTTGAGTTATAAATAACTGTCAACATTTCTTTCGGTAACTAGTATTTTACTTATATGCATCTTATCAGACTCGGACTTATCCAGAAACAATAAAGCGCCAAACACTAGTTAAGTGCTCCGAAACACGCAACACTTTCACCAGCCGCATAATTATCGTCCCAGTCAAAAGCAAATACGTGATTTGTTTGACCGTATCTTTAAGATTGTGAGGCCGCCATGGATTTTGGATTAAGGACTGCCCACCGTTGTTAGTGAACTGGCCGTGGTAGCTGAAAGCATAGCCTACGGGATTGCGCCGGCTCCTTCCTCCTCGACTAGTCCGGCCCAAGCCATACCAAATCTTACAATTGGCGAATCTTCCGATCTGCTTTAGCCTAGTTTTGTCCAGCAACTGTAAGGATCGAGCAACAAATCGCTTGTTGTGTAGAGCCTTGAACCCCGACGCCCAGCACATCGGCCTCGGTCCACTCATCTCACTACCTTTGATCCGACCCACACCTTGCGCTACTAGTTTATGCCTGAAAGACGCTATGGCCTGACCATTGCTAGCTAAAATGGGGTGATTAAAACCAGCCCTCAATAACTGGAATTTGATTTGCCCAGTTTTCATGAGCAATTTATTCACCTCCTTCTTGACTGTTTTGGGTCTGGGCCTCATCAATCCATCGTAGCGGATCTGATAGCCGACGAACTGAATCCATGGCACAGACCCGAACCACTGCTTTCCAGTCCAACGATAGGGAGCTTTGGATTTGTGTTCCCAATGGCGCGCACCATATATATGAGTTTGTTTCGGCTCATGATACGGTAGTTTAAGATTGTCCAGCGCTTCCCGATACGCACCAAACACCAATTCACAGTGTCTTTTGCTAGGGGAGAGCAGAATCATGTCGTCACAATAGCGGTAGTAGTGGATTTCAGCCTTCAGTCTATCCCGCTTTTCTTCCACACATTTGTCGGCCGCATCCAAAATCAAGTTTGCAATGACGCCGGAGATCGCACCACCTTGAGGAACACCGATTCTTGCTGTCATAGGGTCGGCGTGGCGTTTATACAGTGATTCCAAGGGCCAAGGAAAATGACCCTGCTTCTCCCGATGCAATCTCGGACCAGCTTCTCCCAGCACATTGACGGGGAAGCTGTAGCAATTGAGATATGCCCTGAAAATCTGGTCAGCCCTAATTTCAAGGTCAGCGTCATGGGCTGCTTCACGATAGCTAGCCAATGCAACTCCATGATCTACTGTGTCAAAGAATCCACGAATATCACACTCCGCGACGAACAGATCACGATTTGGCGCATTATGTTTAAGGTCTAATATCTCGTTGATGGCGTGATGATGGGTGGGAGTTTGGCCTGCTCTCCTAGCCCTGAAAGCATAGGATGAATCAGAATACCTGGCATCAAATGCATCTCGCAAATATTGAGCGAAGAGACAGAGGATCAGATTGTCGGCGAGATTGAATCTGCACAATGCCCGGTATTCATGGCCTTCTTTGACTTGCCAGTTAATGATTGGCGGGATGAATTCAAAAGGCTGCTGTCCCAATACCCTGGCTTGAATGGCAGCGATGAACTGGTGCAATTCGCCGACCCAAGGCTGAGTCGGTGATTGATGACGCAAAACCCTCACCGCGTTATTCAAGGCGAGCAAATCTGGATTTTGACCAGCTCTGCGATGGCGTGGGCGGAAGGCTGCCCATTGCCTTCGGCTAGGCATCATTTGGTATAGCAACTGGTCGGGCTCATTTTCCGAAATATTTCCGACCAGCCGCTCGATGTATTGGCGGTCGTTTCTGGATTCGGCCAACTTCACACGCTCTTTGCAGAGATGGGTGATGATTCGGTCTTCGGTAAAATAGTGGGTTAGCAATGGCATAAATTGGAGGGGAAACTGGTTGCGGAATTAATCTTAATCTGCTTCCCCAATATGGACCGGGCTGGCTGGTGCCGTAGCAACTTGATTCAGCCAGTGAGCGTCGACTACTACCCAGCTCCCTTCGGCGCACGCGACCAGTTTCCCCAAAATATTTTTTTAGTGGAGCCTGGCCCTGAAAGACCAGGCTCTATGAGACAGGAAATCACGCCCTCGCCAACACCAGTGACCCATTGATGGGACCATTGTTTCCCGTGCACTTTGCTTTAACCGGTGCTTTGACTGGCAAAGGCTTTCCGAAGCTTTCGCACAACGATGACTCAGCCGCAGCCAAATCTGACGGAATGCTGGCCTGAATCCCTAGCGGAACGATTTGGATCATTCCTGAATGAATGACGAAAGAGACCCGGCGATGAGAGTCCGATTTCAACCAGTCATATTTCTCCTCGTAATCACGGTAGTGGTCGTTTGAGATGATGGGCGTGCCGTGGCTATGGGCGTAATCCAGAATGTAGTCATCAGCTTTATTGGATGTTGGAACTTCTATGAATAAATCTGGAAAGTCGTGGCAGAGTCGACGGTACGCATATGCTTCAGTTTTCCTTCCCGCTTTGGTCAAAACATAGAATGCGCCAGGGTCGAAATAACATTTGAATGCACATTTACGAGCTTGTAGCTCCAATAATAGAGCGATGAGGTTAAGTAAGCATGGTTTCTGGTCTGTTGCTGAACCATAGATTACGTTTAAGCCGTCGATCACCACAGTATTCGTGACCAAATCTTGTGCCGGGGTTCTCTCGATTTTCGCTTCGTGAACCACATTCTGGACAATTTCGTTTTGGACTACCTTTTGAATTGTTTTGCGTGTCATCCAGAGGTAAACGATGACACCGGAACTGATAAGGCTAGTCACCACGAAGATCCGGTCGACGTTGCGTAGTTTTCTTTCCGCCGCATTCTTTTGTTGCTGACTTAGCCTTTCAGAATTACGCGCCAGTTCGAGTTGGGCCTGAAGTTCTCCAGCCCGCCACGGCCATGCCCAGCCTGCGAATAGCTGGCTAGAAGACGACTCTCCCATAAGTGCGATCAGGAATGCAAGTATCAACGTGCGGTTACAGCGGGCAATTTTGAAAGAATTTGATTTGTATGTTTTCATTTTAATAAATTTTTTTTCGATTTCTTATTTTTTGGTTAAAAGGCCGGGCACCGATGAATCGATGCCCGGCTTGAGATTTGTCAGGCCGTTTCGGTTTCAGCCAGGATCAGGCTGACGGCTGCCTGCGGCTTACCGCCGGCACCGGATTTGTGCATCACGACAACCCGGCACCGTTTGCCAATCAGTTTGGTGATGTCGTAGCCGGCTTGGGCTTCGCTGGAGGTGAACTGTCGGCCCAGAACCGTTTCCACATCCTTGCGCAAGGGTTTGCCTTCATCCAAAGACGCAGGCAATTCCTTGTTAACCTCAGCTTCTTCGCCGTCAGGCTTGAACCCCACAACCACCTTTTTCGGAGGTTGCCCTTCCGGTAGCCCCTTGATGGAGCTGATGGTCGCAGGGTAGGTTCCCTCGGCGAGGAGGGACGTTTTGGGTTTCGACGCTTTGATGAGCATCATAATTTGCCACTTCCTCTTTAGATCCGGCGGGCGATGGCGTGCTTCCGGTTTGTCTGCTATAACGTGGCCAGGAACCGCAGACATAATTCCTGGCCAAAATGGAGTTCAGTTCAGCGCATTCAGCAGCTGTTCAAATTCGTCTGGTTGTTGACCAGTCTCACTAGCCAGCACGATGGCTTCCCAAGTCTGCGTCAAAATATGCGGGCATTGACGGAGGTAGCTGGCTGAAGGTGCGGTGCGGATCAAAAGCATCACCTCGTCCTTTTCGAGCCCTAGCCAGACTGCTTTGGAGACGGCGATCCTTGCGCTCTGTTCAGCGTGCCGTTCATTCCACCGCAGTTCCGAGATCAAACGCCGGCATGATTCGAGCTTTGGATTGGTTGCGTTCATAATGATTTTAGTGTTGATGGCGGCGGCTTTGAATTTTTTCGATAAGTGCAATCATTAGCTTCACGAAAACGAGCACCGCATATCCGCCAGCTGCGATTTCGGTCAAAACCGGAGCATGAACAAATGCTGCATAAACGGCTCGGAGCAGCAGACCTACGAGACAAACTTCTGAAAATTCAATATTGGCTATGAGGGTTTTCATGCGTTCTGTTAGTTCATGTTCTCGCGAATAAACCGCGCGAGTTCAGCAACCGGAATGCGCTTGTGACGAATCGAGGTGAGGCAGCGAAGCTTGCCGCGTTGAAGGAGGCGCAGGATGGTCTTCTCGGACAGCGAGGTCATGGCTGCGCAATCCCGCACCGTAAGGAGCATCTTCGGTGCGGAAGTTTCGGATGCCGGTGCTTGTTGGCATGCGTTGCCACCTGTTACAAATTGACTATGCGATTCGGTTTTCATATTTTCTTTTAAAGTGATTGAAACGTGCTGCGTTTCATTGCTGAGAATAAAACCACAAATGAAACCGCTTGTAGTGAAACGGTAAGGGTGCATTAAGGTGGCGTTAATTTCCGTTATCCAATGAAGTGCATTTTGGCTAAATGAGTGGCAAAAGTGAAAATGCGGGAAGACCTGCCAAGGAACGCCTTAATCCAAAGGACGTCTTATTTATTAAGGCTAAAATAAAAAAGTCTGAATTTGCATCCCTAGCGATGTTTTATGAACATGCCTATTCAGCAGCGAAATCACCTAAATACCGAGATTACCCGCAGCCATCTGATGTATCAACGGTTACAGAAGCTTACAAAAGCGCGTTCGCCGGACGACGCCCCTTGCCAAAGCTTTATTCGAAGATTTTAGAGGAACTATTATCCATCACAAGTGATAGCCTTCCGTCCCAGGTTGATTCCCTTAAAAAACACCCAATCTATTGCGAAGACAAACTTCCTGATTTCACACCCAAACAATTGGTGGATGGCGATAACACTGCTTGGAATAAGGCCTACAAGTGTTTTTACAATACAGCCTTTATTACTCTGCAACCTTGCATAAAACTGCTTTCTACGGAGAAGCTAAAAGAAGTTGCGACCCAGGCCGTTAATAGGCTCATTCTCGAATGCGTCAATCAAGCAACCAGTTGTGAGGAACTAAAAGAATCGTCTCGCCGGCTCAGTAGAGAAGGGGTTTTACAAGTGCTCGGCAGAAAAGACACGAATATCAACTCTGGGCTTTCAAATGAAACATCCATAAGTAAGCAACTTGCTGCCGATTTGCATCGTGATTTAGAGCGTCGTGAAAGAGAGGTTCGGCTGGCTGAAGCATTAGACAGATTTTCTACCCAATGCCGGACAGTCGTTGTTGACTACTATAGTTTCCATTTGACAGAAGAAGAGATTGTTAAGAAGCGAAATTTGGCAATCGAAACCGTGCGCTCCTTTATAGAACAAAGTCGATTAGAATTTGCAGGAATCTACCGCATGTAAAAATGTGTTCAGATTTCAAATAATTAAAAATGAAAATTGAATTAAACAATGAGCAACTTGACAATCTTTTGAGAGATGACTTTAAATCTCTTCCGGAAATTGCATGCTTATATCATACAGACGTTCCAGCAGATGTGCTCGAAGCGCTTCAAAAAACCAAAGAAGGCAAATTTCCTGCGTGGAGAGAACTCGCAGCAAAGGAGATCGAGCCGCTGTTGTTGAGTGTATTAGCTCATGGCCAGATGGACGGCTATTCCATAATCACTAGTCTTGAGAAGGGGAGGATCCGAATCAAAGGTGGCGGTGGAGAAGCTGTTGTTTACGGTGTCATATCAAAGTTAGTTGCGAAGAGATATGTGCAGGTCGATTTAGAGGATCGTGGCGGCCAGATGCGTAAGTTTTATCGCCTCACCGACGAAGGGCATGGACTACTTAAAACCGTCGAGTCAACGGCACTGCAAGCCATGACGACGGCTGTTTTGTCCGTGACATAATCGCATGGAAGGAAACGCCCGCATCCCACCAGCCATAAATGAGTTGTTTGTAAAAACTGCTTCGCAAGTGTGTGACCGCGCCAGGATGGATTACGATGAATGGCTGGTTAATTCACAAGAGCTAGCTTTCCATTTACAACAACGTTGGCGAGACGGTATTGAGCAAGGCTTGAATTCAGAGCAAGCAAAGAACCACGCCTTTAAATTATTTGGTGATCCGCACCTTGTTGCCAAATCATTACGGAAACCATGGTTAACTCGGCTACTGTGTTATAAGCGATTTCAACCTGAGCGTTTCGGCTTCTTTATTTTGGCATTTTTCTTCTATACTTGGCACGTTATTATTGACATGCATTGGAAAAGCCTCGTCAGAAGCAACATTGAGACACCCTTCCAAATTCTGCTGCCCTTTAATCTCGATTTTGTGGAGAACGGCTTAGGCACGATGTTTGTGGGATTTGCTGCTGCTGGATGTGTTGTGCTGGCGGATTGGCAACCTCGCTTCAAGAAACATTGGCTTAATCAGATATGCCTTAGCAGACATCTATTATTTCTGTTTACAGGGTATGCTCTTTTCTCCCTGATAGTTCGCTTCCCATTCCTTGCAATAAAAACACTGCCAGAAATGTTGCAAATTTTCCCTTCATATAACAAAGTGATTATTCCATATGCAGTTATTCATTGCATAGTAATTCTGGTTTGCTGGTTCGGAGCTTTTACACTGCTACGCGAGATTTGGGGCAAGAGCGCGAGAAACATTCGGATGAATATGACGCTGGCGGGAATGTTGCTCGGACTCTTATCAACGTTCGGACTACCGCTACCCAACAAGATGGACGCAACTGAACCTCCACTACCGAATTTAAACAGCACAATCAATTTTTATAGTGTGACCGACACAAAAATTGGCAGCGAAGTCCGGCCATACTTGCTTAGGCAAAAATGGTTTCAAACTTGGAAACCGGAAGCGGTTGAACAAATTCAAGATGAGCGAAAAGTGACACAGATCTTTAACGCCCGAACAGCATCATACAATTACGTCTATTTTTACGAGAATGGAGCGTGGAAGTTTCATGACATCCAGCTTAAGAATATAAATGGTGTAAATCTTGAAATGGATTTGTCTATGGTTATTCGTGATCCCAGAGCCGCTCAAGGAATTCTTCTTCTTCGCAACGGACAACTCGCTGGCGCGCAGCGTAAATTTGTTGATTCATTGTTTCATTAAGCAGCACTCGTCTTTGAAGATGGGCGACTAAAAATATAACCGGACCAAAATTTGTCCGCTGACTTTTGGGATGAAATTCCTATTTTAAAATTTTACCTTCTGAGCCATGGCCACTGAATGCTGCTCGCGCAGATGTCCGTAAACCTTCATCGCCAAAGCTCCACCATCCTTGTGTCCGAGCCAGCGGGAGACAGTAGGGATGTCGACGCCGGATTCGATGCAACGGGTGGCGAAGAGGTGGCGGAGGTCATGATGGGTGATCCGCGCCATTCCAACCAGTTTAGCCGCGCGATTCATTGCCTTCTGACATTCACGCACATGCATTATGGGCGAAGCTGAGGATTCGTCAGGGCGTTTGGCCCGCAACCGTTCCACCAGCTTGAGCATATCTGGAATCATCGGTACGCGTCGGATGCTCCAGTTTTTTGTGCCTGTTTCACTGTCACCCCGAACAACAATTTCACATTTTTTAAAATCGCAATCGCCCCAAGTAATGCTTGCGGCTTCACTTATCCGAAAGCCACCGTATGCGAGGAAGCGAACCAAGTCGGCGCAGTTTCGAGAATCACGGCTGGCTCCACCCTCAATCTCCTGCAAAAACCGCTCAAACTGATGCGCCTCTGGCAGGGTGAGCTGTTTGGCCCGGACTTTTGCCCGTTTGACGCCGATAACAGGATTGCGATAGAGCGTGCCGCTAGTGATGGCGACGTTAAAAATGCCACGCATGACCCCTAGCGCGCCATTGTAACGTGTTCCTGAGTAGTGGTTGCTGTATTCAGCGGCCCAAGAATTGAGGTCATTGATGGTGAATCGCCGAATATCGCGTGTTTCGATTCCCGGCCAGGACTTTGTGATGCTTTGAATGATTTCTTGGCGGTAGAGCTTGGAAGTCGGTTTTAAAAGGTTGCTGGCCTCAGATTGGCTCTTGAAAATGGTCACGCAGTCGCCGAAGGTCATGCGTCCTTTGGTGGCGGAGTCCCGAATTTCCGCCGATTCGCGTTCGCTCTTCTGCAAGTCGGCCAAGCGTAACTTGGCCACCGTCAGCACATCGGTCTTGAGGCTTTTACGAATGAGATTGCCATTAACCCGCAATCGTGCAAAAAATGTCCCCGATGGAACGTAACGGAGTAAATTTGCGTGCTGCGTCTTCTGCCATTCTTTTTCAGAATCGGCAGGTTTCTGCTCTGGCTTGCTCGATTTCACGCAAGCAGTATCAGATTGCAGTATCAGATTGTCAAACCCCGAGTTTCAAAACGCGCAAAAACGCTTTAATTTATTAGGATTTGCCAGTTTAGCTCAGTGGTAGAGCAACGGTTTTGTAATTAGAAGGCCTAGAATCCGCGAAGAGCGGGGGTCAAAAGGCTGATTGCCGTTTTCTCATTGTCATCATTGCTCGGAATTGAGTTTTGGCCCCTGCTGTTTTGGTCTCAAGGGGTCAAAGATAGGGGGTAAAAACGCCAAAATCGGGGGTCAATGAGGGGGCCAAGGAAAGGGGTAAAACTGGAGCCTGGGGTGAGAGTTGAACTCACGTGGGATTTCTCCTCGGGTTTACAAAACCCGTGCAATCGACCGCTATGCGACCCAGGCGTTAAAACGGAGGAATCTGCCCGTTATGGGGTGTCCAGTCAAGCGGAGAGGGAAGATACGTAAATTTCCCATCGTATAATGCCCGGACAGGGTCAGGACGGCGGACGGTCCATAAAGACGCGCCTTTTGGTAGGACTTATATGCAAGAAACCCCTTTCTAGCGGGTGGGTGCCGGCTCGAACGAATCGCATCTGTGATCCGGTTTCACAATTAGGGGCTTTCCGGGGTTCGGATTCTTTGCCAACTCGGTTCCGTTTACGCACATGAAGCTGCCGTTGAACGGTTGCCCATGATGGCAGGTGGAGCAAGTTCCGGGCGGACGGTTTTTCTTTGGGGCAGCCGGCAAGCCGGCCCGTCGCACCTCTTGAAATTGCCTACGCCAATTTTCAACAATCGGCTGGATGGCTTTCTCTGCACCTTGGTCGGAGGGGTGGTAAAAGATTGTGTCCGCGCCAAGATAATCTTGGGCGACGAAATTGCCGGGATAATCTTTTGGGTGTTTGTAGAGAGAATTTCTTCCCGTTCCAGGGCTGTGCTTGTCGTGAAGATGGTCGGGCATCGGCTGTGTCCGGTTGTTCTGAACATCAGCCAGTGCGGCGTCAATTGCTACCGGGGCGCTGAAGGATTTCGGCGAAGTGGCAACACAGATCGTGGCATGTGCCAGATGAATTTTCGCTTCCGGCAGACCGATTCGATCAACTGCCTCCCAAGCTGCGAAAGCGACCAGTACCGCCATGGAGTTGGCCATGCCGACATCTTCCGAAGCCGAAACGCATAAGCGCCGGGCGATGACATGCGGATTTTCCCCGGCATGAATCATCTTCGCCAGCCAGTAAAGGGCGGCGTCCACGTCACCTGCGCGCATGGATTTTTGATATGCCGACAGGGCGTCGAAGTGTTGTTTTCCGTCCTTATCGTAAACAACCATTTTTTTCTGAATGCTTTGTTCGGCTACGGCCAAAGTGATGCGGATCGTGCCGTCTGCGTCTGGAGGTGTAGTGGTGGCTGCCAGTTCAATGGCGTTGAGGGCTTTGCGGGCGTCGCCATCGGAAAAAATTGCAAGATGCCGTAAAGCATCTTCGTCCGCTGAGATTTTCAAATGACCAAGGCCACGTTCGGAGTCCTTCAATGCTCGGTTTAATAAACCAACCAAATCGTGCTCGGTCAAAGGTCGGAGTTCAAACACCTGCGAGCGTGAAATGAGAGGTGCTTTGATGGAAAACGAAGGGGTCTCGGTGGTAACTCCGATGAGTTTAACAACTCCTTTCTCGACATCAGGCAACAAACTTTCTTGCTGTTTTTTATTAAAATGATGGATTTCATCCACGAATAGGATGGTTGATGCCCCTGTGGTTTCGAGCCGCCTTTTTGCTGATTCCAATTTTTTTCGTATTTCTTCAACGTCAGATTCGATAGCGTTTAATCGGTCAAATTCGGATTCGGTCTCCTTGGCGATTATTTCCGCGAGGGTCGTCTTGCCGGTGCCGGGCGGGCCATGAAATATCAGTGATTTGAATTTGTCAGTCTGAATGGCACGGCGGAGCAGTTGACCGGGACCTACGATGTGCGCTTGGCCGACGAATTCATCGAGGTTCCGGGGACGCATCCGGGCAGCGAGAGGCTGGCTTTTAAGGTCTTCGGTCGGTTTTGAGAAAAGGGAAAGATTGTCTTCGCGCTTGCGCATGGCGAAAAAGCAGCAATTTTCAGGCCTATTTGGGGATTCATCTCACCGGAAGCGTCTCGCGCTGTGGACATTTTGAGCAAACCAGCACCACCGCCATTTCGCCGGCGGCTTCGTCAAACTGCGCCACAAGCCGCAGCTGATAGGAGCCGCACGCCAAACATCGCACCGTGAACTTGCGAAACGGGCTTTCGCGGGGCGTCTGTGGCGGCTGATAATCCTCTCGGCGTTGAAAACAGCGGGCGGCATTCATGGCGACAGTTTATGTCGGAAGGTTGGACAATCGCTGTCCATGAGGCGGAAAAATAAAATCATAATGGCTACTGTTTTTTGTTTCGCTTGTAAGATTTTTTTTGAGGTAGCATAATTAAAAAAATGTCAGAAACCGGCAACGATGAGCGCCGAAAAAGTGCTGACCAGCGCGGGAGAGAGACCATGTTGCCTGGAGGGGACGGTCGCTCAGGGAACGCAACACCCTATTCCGGTGTTAAAAATCTTGAAGAGATTTCATTGCCGTTAAACTTGGGTGATGTTGTCGCAACGGAAGTTCTCGCCCGTGGTGGCATGGGCATAACTTTCCTTGGAAATTTAAACAGCGACTCCGGCACACGGGTTGTAGTCAAGATTCCTCTGACCGCCGAATCCCACCTCCTTGACCGTTTCAAGAACGAAATCCGAATCCTCTCCAAACTCAGCCATCCCAACATCGTTCGCTTCATTCAAGACGGCGAAAGCGACATACCAATCGGCACTGAAACGAGGAAATTACCTTGGTTGGCCATGGAATTTGTTTCCGGGGCGAGCTTGCGTGCAACGCTGAAACAAAAAAACAAGGAAAGTTGGAAAGATGTTCATATTTTGCTCGAAAACGTTCTTCAGGCGTTAAATTACCTTCACTCCAAAAACCTGTGCCACCGAGACATCAAGCCCGACAATCTCATTTACGATATTCAGGCCGCCACCTGGAAACTCGTGGATTTTGGAATTGCCAAAGAGTTGGTTGATAATCTGAGACTCACCATGACCATGGTTGAGTCGAATCCGGGCGCTTGGGATTATATGTCCCCGGAGCAGTCTCGTGGAAAGCATTTGGACATCCGCAGCGACATCTATTCCCTTGGCCTGACAGCTTGGGAGGCGCTCATCGGTGTAGTCCCCCGTCCCGGTGCGGCTTTCCCCAGCGCCATGCTTGGTGCAGACAGCGTGCCACCTGATGTTGACAAGTTGATAGCGAAAATGACGGCACACAGCGCTGAAGACCGCTATCAGACGCCTGCCGAGGCGTTGGAAGCCCTGCGTATTGGAGCAGGTGTAATAGATGAAGGACAAAAAAGACGGAAGCGGATAAAGAGAGCACTCCGCTACATGACTGCAACCGCCGGAACCGTAGTCCTTGCCTCTATGGTCTGGTTCAGTGGCAATCAGTTTGAAACGCAGCGTGCCAAAGACATAGTCGCTTCTGTTCCCCAGTCAGATACAAGAAATACGCGCATCCATCAAAAACTCGCCATCTTCCGTAACGACCATGCCTTCTGGGGTCGCCATTATGCAGACGAACAGTTCGCCAAATCCGAACAACTTGCCGCGAACGAGCTTCAGAAAATGAAAGACACGTTTGCTGAAATTAGGGTCAAAATTGCCGACCCTACGACTCCTGACGATTACAAGTTCAACCGCTGCGAAGGCTTTTGCAAAACTTACGAGGATGTTTTTGGGGATGCGTCAGAAGTGAAAGATTTGCTTACCCAGAGAGCCATCTATGATTCCAGGATCATAGCGGCAAAAGCGGATGCTTTGGCAGCCAAAGGTCAAACCAAAGAAGCGGTTGAGCTTTGCGACCAAGCAAAAGCCAGACTTACACTTCCAGAAGCCGCCACACTTATCGCAGAAACTAGATCTCGTATCGCTGACGCCTACGCCAAAAGCGCACTAACGGACGTGGAAACACACCTAAATTCTAAAACCGAACAGGATTGGCTTCAGGCTCAGGTTTCTCTTGTTCAAATCGAGAAGATTGTTGGTCCAACACCAGCCACGCAGTCTAATTTCAAAAAAGCTGACGACTTGCTCTGGGCATCCGCCTCAAATGAAGCAAATGCTGACCTAAATCGCAAGGACTTGGACAGTGCCTGTAAAGCACTTGACCGCTACATTGACGTTTCAGAACTCAAAGCCCATAAGGCGGAGGCCATCCAAACTAAGGTTTCAGCACAGCATAAGGCGGATGACGATCTGTTTACCTCAGCACTCGAAAATGCGAATGCCCACCTCAAGCAAAGTGAATACGCGCTTGCTATTGCGGAGTTCGACAGTTACTTGGCAAATAGTCCACTAAAGCTACACCGAGACGAGGCTGAAAATGACAAGATTAAGGTGCGCGGGTATGAGGACAATAGCGATTGGGATACGACCACCAACTCCGCCAGCATGAGTATAGCGCAGAATACTTTTAAGCAGGCATCCGATGCTTACCAGAAATACATAGATAAGTGGCCTAGCGGACAGCACTCAGCAGAGGCTCGACAGTCTCTCGACTTTGTAGTTGAAAAGCATTTTGAATATTTAGGCGATATACAGAACTATGACGACTTCATCGAAGAGTTCAATAAGGTATGCGAGATGTATCCCAGCGAAAGTGCCCGACTTCAGATTGCGCGCAACTGGCTTGTTTATCACAACCACAGTGAAATTGGACGTTTTTACAAGGAAGTAAGAAACAACAACCTTCTAAATAGCACCGCGCTCGATAAAATCAGTCAACTTAAATACTCAAAAGCTGATCTCGATAAACGCAAATACCTCGATGATCTTTCTGAAGCGCTTAGAAAATATCTTCAGAATCCGACGGTTTATACAGCTAACTACTATCTTTACCTTTGGCAACGCCCGCCGTCTGACTGCGTCAAGATGAGTAGCGGTCCAACAGTTTTTTTCATTACCCTTGAAAGTATTGATGTTTCTCTCTCTAGCTCTGACTACGACAAAGCCGAAAAACAAGGGTTTGGAGGGACTCCAAGGATCCGGGCTACCCTTTGCAAAGATAGTAGCAACAGCGAAACAATCGGCGAAATATTTCGAGGTTTAGGCCGAACTGGTCAAAACACTTTTTCTTTACAAATAGACAAGCCATGTCTTTTTGAAAAAGGGTCAGAAATGGTGGTGGTTACCCTTGATGGCGAATACTCCATTTCGGATGAAAATAATATTGTAAGTGGGCGTTTAGACAACGCAACAACAGGGGCGACTCGGACGGCAACGTGGAACTTCACAAGCGGAACAACATTTACGCTACACTACTCGATGCAATAGATATTATGAACACACAACTCAAAATACTTGCCGCAATCGCATGCGTGGCCGTCATAATCGCTTCAGCAGTTGTAATTCTAGATCACTTTGGTCCGCCAAAACCACCACCGCCACCACTCACACCAGCTACCCAAAACAACCAACAAGCCGTCGCGCAGCCAGCCAGTTCGTCCTACAAGCCGGACCCGCGCAACGCTCAGAAATATACAAATATAATTGAAGTGGCGGACAATCCTATACAGCCAACATATCGCCCTATAAATCAACCCACCTACCTGCAATTGATTCGCCAAGAAGGGAAAACGTATCACAGTATTGTCATGGGAAAGCTTACCGGCAGAGCCAGCAAAGCTGATTGGGGAATGAAGGGGACAGCCTTTTTTAATTACCTTTATGGTCTGGATTCGTCCGGCAAGATTCTAAAAAACGACGGTGTAACCATTCTTGAAGAGCGGAGCTTCACAAAAGTTCAGGAAGAACTTGTTGTATCAGAATACGAATTCGGCATTGATCTAGGCGACCGTATTCGTTCAATTATTCAATACGCCTCCGAAGTTCCTAGCACAACCGTTCAGACCATTGTCGGGTTCGCGCAGTCTATGGATGGCCAGAAAGTATCTATTAAAAAAGGATGGGTTGATGCGGCACGCAATCTCGGAATCTTCAACGATTTTCCACAGGTTGACCCGGAACAATTTGAGCGAGAACTCCGAATGTTTTCAGCCGGCACAAATGACCGCCTGCTTGAAGGCAAAACTGTGCGGATAACTTTTGTCGACGGGCAAGGCATCACTAAAATCGAGCCAATAAACTGCACCCTCAGTGAAAAAGAGCGCGACGTTATTATACGTTCAAATTTCGCCCTAGACCATTACGTTTTTCCCGACCGCCAAGTAAGCCCAGGTGAAGAGTGGGACATTGACGGCGATGTGCTGGGAGGATTTCTTGATCCCCGCATCAGCGGAAAAGCAGGCGGTAAAGTAACAATTATCCGAACTCCTGACTTTACCGCAGCGGATGGTTTAATATCGAAAAAACTAAAAATATCGCACGGCAATATAGTAGTGCAGGATGTTGGCGATACCAAAGCAGTGACGGGCCAACTCACAAGTTTAGCCGGCGTGTTGACGATCCCAGACGCCGTTCACATAGTTACCACCGCCTCGATTAAAGGTTACGCCGACTATCAAAACGTCAGCACTGACCATCTTCTTTTTGAAGCAAGGCAGACTGTTACGCCAAAATTTGAAATTCAATATAGCTGCTCCGTGCAGTAAAAACATGTATTTAGTTTGTCCTAAATGCCGTCGGGCTTCGCCCTCGATCCTTAAAAAAACAGGATTTAGCTGTTTGCTTTGCCAAAACACATGGGAGGCTCCCGCGCTTCAGTTTAGCCAAGCCTATTTCTGCGACCTCAACAACCTGTCTGTTTCTCTCGTTGCCGCTGGTGGCGAGCGATTCCGCATTAACACTTTTCCTGCCGTGCTGGGTCGTGATAGCGAGTTTAAGGAACTTCAAAGAAACCTTGCTGTTTCGAGAAACCATTTTTGCATAGACACCACCGTAACGGGCATCACTGTGACTGACCTTGGCAGCCGAGGCGGAACATTTCTGAACCAATCTCAATTAGTTCCTAATTCGCCACAACCCTTTAATCCTGGCGATATATTGCGAGTTTCCGGCGTCGAGCTGACTATTGAACTTAACTTTAATCCTACTAGAACCGCGTCCCAGCCAGTCGAGCCAGGACCAGATCCGATTCAACTCTCAAAGTCCACGCCGGTCTTGACTGTCGGCGGTCAAGATTCAACTGCAAATATTAAATTGGCTCTCTTGGATAGACGCGAAATCATTGCTTGTATCCACACCCAAACCACCAGCGCCACCTTCGACCTATTGGCACTAAAGCATGGCTCCATTTTGGCAAACGGCGAGCCAGTGCTCGAATATCGACTCCAACCGGACGACGACCTTATCTTTGGGCAATTCCGATACACATACAGGGCAGAAGATACCTGTCTCCGCCCAGCCAGAGTTGCCGAGGCCGTTGGCTTGGCCGCTCGCAAGATTTCATTTTCTACGAGAACTGCCACTGGGCAAAAGAATATATTAAACGAGGCAACCCTTGACATTCCAGCCGGTCGACTGACTGCCATTATTGGCGAAAGCGGAAGTGGAAAATCGACATTAGCAAAGATTTTAATAGGCGCACTCGTCGCCCGGTCAGGCGAATTGTCTTTTGCAGGCCAATCAATTATGCCATCAGCATACCCTGAGAAAGTTGCTGGGCTGGTTGCCTTTGTTCCACAAGACGATATTGTTCACCAAGAACTCACCGTTCAGGAAACCATGGATTATGCGGCTTCGATTCGGTTGCCTAGAAGCGCATCACCAGCAGAGAAGGAGGCGCGCATTAGTCGTGTCCTTGATGAGTTGGAACTCGCCGACCATCGGCACAAACTCGTGAACGCTTTGAGCGGAGGCCAGCGAAAGAGGGTAAACGTGGCTGTCGAACTTCTCGCTTCTCCTAACATTCTCTTTCTCGATGAGCCTACAACCGGCCTCGACTCAGGTGCCGAAGAGCAGATTCTGAAGTGCCTACACCGGCTTGCTCGTCAGGGTAGAACCATAGTTTTTATCACGCATTCCATACGGGCTATGGACCAAGCCGACCATGTCGTCTTTTTGCACGACGACGGGACTGGCGGTCGTGTCCTCGCACAGGGGTCGCCAGATGCGCTCAAGCAACAGCATCACTTGAAAGATTGGGCAACACTTTTCAACAGGACAGAAGCCCGTTCGATTGCCAACAACTCCAGCAAGGACGGACGAACAACCCCACTTTCCAAACTAGCGCTCCAGTCCCCTGGTTTCGTTACGTTGTTTTTAAGGTATGTATCTATCTGGGCCGCTACACCAATCGCGTCCTCGCTTATTCTTTTGGGACTTCCAGTCGCTCTTGGCATGTTGATTCGCTTGGCCGTGCCAACAGATGGTCCATCGGGTTCTGACCGGATTTTGTTCGGCGTTATTTGCGCCTTCTGGCTTGGAATGAACCAAACGGTTCGCGAAATAGTAAAAGAACGCACCGTCATGCTCCGGGAACAATTCGCCGGAGCCAGTTCTGCCGGTTATCTTGTTTCCAAGGTTTGTTTTTTCTTCCTGACCGGTTTTTTCCAAGCCGGCCTTTTAGCCACTCCAATGCTTTGGGTGCGAGTTGCAGGTACCTCGCTCAATTTAGGACCGTCGGACATGTTCTGCACGCCGATGACCTTTTGGATGGTGCTCTGGGCGGGGCTTTGCGTTGGAGCAAGCTTCGGTCTTCTGCTTTCGGTTCTATGCCTATACGTCAGAACTAAGGGAGAAATATTTGCGGTCCTCCTTGTGATCCTGATGACTCTTCCACAAATCCTTTTCTCGCCAAAAGTGCTCGACCATTTGGTTGAAAAAACGGCCGACTACCATTCATTTATTCTCATTGATCCTTCGCGAAAGCTGGCCGAGATTTTAAGTTATTTCACCGCCTCGCGTTATCTTTACCTTCCGCTGGCAGCAATTCAAAATCAAAGAGGACAATATTTAGATATATTCGCATTTAACAGCACCATTTTGGCTGCCTTCTCAATCTCCTGCCTTATCCTCGCATGGCTATTCCTTGAGCTTTTCATCCAACACCAGCGTAGCAGAACGCATTGGTAAGATTTAACAAGTATGCAAAAAATATTTTCTGTTCCTTTTCTTTTTTTGGTATTTTTAGCTCTGCTTTTAGTCAGTGGCTGTAAAACTGCTCCACCAATTTTTCCGCTGGGATATAACTACCCAGTTCAGAGTGGCGACACGCTTGCTGCGATAGCGGGAGAATATCAGAAACAGGGTGTTGATGTAACGGTGGATCAAATTATCGCTGAGAATCCAGGAATTAAGATTGCGACCAACACTGAAGCAAGCGCGCAAACATTGATACCCGAAACTGGACAACAGCTTTTTATTCCAGATAAAAAGCGCGCGAAACTGGGAGAACTAACGGCCAAAGCCAGTAAAGGTGATGCAATTGCTCAATGTAATCTTGGTTATAGATACGAAAAAGGAAATGGTGTTCCGCAAGATTACGCCGAAGCTCTGAAGTGGTATCACAGAGCCGCAGAACAAGGTCAGGCTTCGGCCCAATGCAATCTTGGCCAAATGTATTATCACGGCAAAGGCGTCAGAAGAAATCTGCCGGAAGCCATGAAATGGTTCATAAAAGCAGCCAACCAAGACGATGCCTCAGCCCAGTACAATCTTGGTATAATTTATGGCTTTGGTGAAGGCGTGAAAACGAATCATGATGAATCCCTAAAATGGTTTTTGAAGGCGGGCAATCACGGGCTTGCTGAGGCTCAATACAATTTGGGCTGCATATATTCTCACGGACAGGGTCTGCCCGTAGATTATTCCGAAGCATACAAATGGTTTAGAAGGGCTTCTGAATTAGGAATGGCTAAAGCTCAATTTAATCTCGCCATGATGTATAATAGGGGCGACGGAATCGAAAAGGATAACGCCGAAGCTGCTAAATGGTATCGCCGTGCTGCTGAACAAGGTGATGCTGAGGCTGAAAACGCTGTAGGTTATGAATATCAATATGGAGAAGGCGTGGAAACAAATCATGCCGAAGCTCTAAAGTGGTATCAAAAGTCGGCGGAAAACGGTTATGAATATGCTCAATACAACCTCGGATTGATGTATGCAAGTGGAGAGGGCGTCGAAACGAACGCCGCCGAAGCCTTTAAGTGGTATACGAAAGCGGCAAAACAAGGCCTAGCTGAGGCTCAATTTAATCTTGGCTCGATGTATGCCAACGGTGAAAGTGTGCCCTTGGACAATGTGCAAACCTTGAAGTGGTTTAGCCTAGCTGCTGCCAATGGCAACGAATTGGCGAAAGAATGTGTGCCTAAACTTGCCTCCACAATGACAACAAATCAGGTCGCTGAGGGACAGCAATTGGCCTATGATTTCAAACCCGTGGTCACACAAGAGAAGTCAGATGCAGATTCACCCGATAAGTTTTTTGATAGTGTTCCCCTCGCAGAAAACGGAACGGGTTTTTTCATCACGGAAGATGGCTATCTGATTTCCAATTACCACGTCATAAAAGATGCCACACAAATTCGTTTAATAACTACTGACGGTATAATTCAGGCCGAGATAGTTGAGGTTGATACGATAAACGACTTGGCTTTGTTAAAAGTTGCCGGCCGGTTTTCAGCATTGCCAATCGCGAATAGTCGAGGTGTGAAACTCGGAAGCACCGTTGTCACAGTCGGGTTTCCAAATCCCGACATTCAAGGCTTTTCACCAAAATTCGCCAAAGGTGATATTGCTTCCCTTGCCGGTGGCGCAGATGAACCTCGTTATTTCCAAATCAGCGTCCCGGTGCAGCCAGGTAATTCGGGCGGGGCTTTGGTGGATGAACATGGCAATGTTGTTGGTGTTGTTTCCGCGAAACTTGATGAGTTAGCAGTATTGGAGGCCAGCGGTTCTTTGCCGGAAAATGTGAACTACGCCGTGAAAAGCAGTTATTTATTAAACTTCCTTGGGTCCATAACTAACGTAACGAACAAATTGAAAGAACCTCATGTCGATGACAGAAAAATTGCCGACATCGCAAGCGACGTTCAACGGGCGACCGCGACGGTGCTGGTCTATATTGATGGAGGAGAAAATGTTCTAGCTCCTGTCCCCCACTCTCTTCCATCTGATAAATAAATCACCCGCGCTCCAATAAGAGCGCGGGCGTATTGATGGGCGATTTTCAGCCGGCAACGGCATCCTCGAACTTGGTGCCGAGAATAAAATCGGCGGCTTTCTGGGCCTGGGCTGCGGCCTGCACGATGAGCGCCTTGTCGTTTTGCAACTGCTCCAGCCAGTTCGACAAATACGCGGCGGAATTCTGAATCGTGTTTTCAATGCCGGCATGGCCGCACAAGAACGCTGCACCCATTTCGGCGATGAGCTCTTCCTTGCAATACGGGTCGGAACCAAAGCCGGCCGATTCCGTGAGTGTCGGGC
>Ga0208872_1000819_pt1 | contig 20976 bp, 18 predicted proteins | sample CryBogCBH12Aug08_FD_185508 | JGI IMG/M metagenome (GOLD analysis project Ga0208872, IMG submission 185508) | Freshwater microbial communities from Crystal Bog, Wisconsin, USA - CBH12Aug08 (SPAdes) | ecosystem: Environmental > Aquatic > Freshwater > Lake | place: Crystal Bog, Wisconsin, USA...
TGCAAATGCAAAAAAAGCAAACCCCTCGACAATCCATTAGAGCTCTCCGTATGATGGCAGGGTGGGATGACGCCTTGCTCGCCTCAACTCTCTCTCAAAAATTTTCATGAGGTGACCCTGGGGGTCAGGAAATTTATTCCTGACTCACAACGTAATCGAAGGTTTCTTGGTTGATGCTGACAGTGTGATCTGTTCTAAAACTATCCAAAATCAATTCCGACAAAGTCTTTTCAGACATTTGATCGATGGATTTTGCAAAATTCTCCGCATTTTTCTTGTTTGGCGTATAAGGATTAACCTTTTGAAGCATAACAACGGCAAAACCATCCTTTGTAACGCCATATGTGGACCGATCAACCCCTAACTGGAACATTCTGCCCACAAGATCAGCCCCAAAGGATGAGATTAAAGCCTTTGTTGCTTCATCTTTTAATCCACTTTTTTCCCCAATATCTGACCGGCTCAAAGTATGATTTGACGTAAGGGTCAGCCCATGCTTATCAGCAAGCTTGGTTAAATCGCTTAAAGTCTTGGCTTCTTGGGATATTTGATTCGCAAGTTCTGCTGCCTGCTGAAATTTCTTTTCCTGATCCCAATCCTTAGCAACCTTATCCTTAATTGCAGAAAGCTCTGGAATCAAGGCAGGCTTCACCGCCTCAACCTGAACAACAAAGGATACGTACCCTACATCCGTGATGGGGCTTTCTGCCCCTTCATTCAGCCTGAAAGCCTGATCAAGTATGCTTTTTTTAACTTCAGGTTCCAAAGCCGTAAGGACCGGCTTACCCTGTTCATCTAAACCTTGGACATTAAAACTGGGGACAGACTCGATGGAAAGATTAAATTCTTTCGCGACATCTGAAAGTTTCGCCCCTCCTGCAATCGCGTCTTCAATCTTGTTTTTTATCTCTTGAATGCGTCCCTCTGATTTTTGCATAAATAAGTCTTCTTTAATACTTGGAAGAACTTCTTCTAAAGTCTTAACATGGGCTAGATCAATTTTAGTCACTTGATAAACAGTGAAATCAGTACCCACATTAATCACAGAAGAAGATTCCCCTGCCTTAAGAGCAAAAACCTTCTCCTGAGCAGCCTCTGGTAACTGACTTTTCTCAACAGAACCAAGATCCGCAAGATCGCCACCAGGAACATCACGTCCCACTGCTGATATTGGACGACCTGCTTTTAAGCGCTTTAAAGCATCCTCTGCCTGAGCCGCCGTTAAGTAAGTCAGACTTTTAACTGTTCTTTTTTCAGGAATACTAAGGGATTCTATTCTTTTTTCGTATTCGTCTTTAATTTCTTGTTCACTTAGGGTGGTATTTTTCCCAAGGGTTTTGATATCCAATAGAATAAACGTCGTCTTACGAAATTCGGGAACGGCGTATCTTCCTTTGTTATGGTTGTAAATGTTCTGCAATTCCTCATCCGAGGGGGTGCCCGTGGATTGCATCTTTTTCAATGGAACAGAAACAACTGTGAAAACCTTTTGCTCAGAAAGTCCCTTTAACAAAAGACCTTTATACATTCTTGGCAAATGAGCACCTGACAAAAGGGACCCAAAAAGCTGGCGCATCAAAAGGGTTTTTCTAGCTTCGTCAATAAAAGTCTTTTCAGAGATACCGTTGCTGCGAAGGATGTCCTCAAAAAGGGCCCGACTAAACACACCATCGTGCTGAAAGTGCGGAACGGATTGGATTTGATTTTTGATCAACACGTCAGAAACAGCCAACCCCAATCTTTCAAGCTCTAAATCAAGGGCTTCCCTATCAATCATTTGATCCAAAACTTGTTTATGAATGTTCATCTTTTTCAACTGGGAGGAGGTAACCTGGCCCTTTGTTATTTGCTGCAACCGAGAAATTTCTTTCTGAAGGGCAAAGGCAAATTCATCATATGAAATGGACGTTTTCCCAACCTTAGCAACCGGGCGGAGAGAGGTGTAATTCCGAACAACGTCCCCGATACCCCAAATTCCAAAGCTGGCAACGATAGCACCAAAAAGGATCTTAACAAACCATTTACCTGACTGTTCCCTGAGTGATTGCAACATATTTTTTAAACCCAATTAAAACAAACCAATTTCTTCAGCCCCTATGATTTAAGGGCGTACATATGCTTCATGCTAAACAAAATGGAAAGGAGTGACAAGGTGTTATGTGGAGGTTTCTAGCTAAATCGAACCTGTTCGATCATCTGATAAACATGCGCAATTGGTGTCTGGGGTAAAATTCCGTGGCCTAGGTTGAAAACAAAGGGTCCCTGGCCCAAGGTTTCTAAGATATGAGCCAGGTCTTTTTTAAAGTCACCAGAAACAAGTTTTTCAGGGTCCAGATTCCCCTGAACAGGCGCAAATTTCTGAATGGATTCCCTTGCCCAACTGACATCAACCGATTGATCTAATCCAAAACATAAACCAGGCAATTCTGAAATCAAAGCTGGATAGTCCAGGGACACCCCCTTGCCGTAATAAATAATTGGGACTTCGGGATACACCTTTTTAAGGGCCTTGTAAATTTTTTCCAAAGGGTTCCAGAGCCACTGACGGCGATTCTGCTTTGGCACAACCGAAGCCCACGAATCAAAAATTTGAACAACGTCACAGCCTGCTTGAATCTGCCCCAAAAGCAATTGAATGACTTGGTTTGTTAATAAATCCAAAAGACGATTAAAGATGGGCGCCTCTTTTTCAGCGAAATCGATGATGGGACTGAAATCCCTAGACTTTCCACACCCAATCATGTACGTGCCAATTGTCCAAGGCGACCCCGCAAAACCGATCAATGCTTTTTCGGCGGAAAGTGCCGCCCGAACATTTTGAATTGACTGAAAAAGGGGTTGGTACTTGGTCCCCAAGTCCTTATCAATACTGGCATCCACAAAATCAGACCAGCTGACCTTTTGAAGAATGGGCCCGTGACCCTTTTCAAAACGAACCGTCTGCCCCAATAGGTGGGGAATTGTCAGAATATCGCTGAAAATAATCGCGGCATCAAAATCAAACCGCCTTATGGGTTGCAAGGTGACCTTGGTGGTAACGTCCGCATTAAAGCAAAATTCCATAAAGTCTGGAATGTTTTCCCGCTCTGCCAAATATTCCGGCAAATACCGGCCAGCTTGGCGCATCATCCATAAGGGTGGCGTGGCTTGAGGTTTGCCCCTTAACGCTTCAACAATCTTTGATTGATTCGTCATTAATCCAGCTTCAGAGCCTGACGTTGCAGGTGGTTTAATTCTTCGGTTCCGATGCGTGCTAATTTTAAAAGTTCAGAAAATTCAGCCTCTGAAAAGGGGTCCTTTTCAGCAGCCGCTTGAATCTCAACCAATTTTCCTTGACCGGTGATGACAAAATTCGCATCGACTTGGGCGGTCGAATCCTCTTGATAATTCAGGTCTAATAACGCTTCCCCCCCGACAATGCCGCAAGACACCGCGGAAATTTGGTCCATAATAGGCATAGTTTTTAACTTTTTATTATCAATAAGCCTGCTTATGGCCTGATGCAAGGCCACATAGGCGCCTGTAATGCTGGCCGTTCTGGTGCCCCCGTCAGCCTGCAAAACGTCACAATCAATCCTTATCTGCCGTTCACCAAGGGCCTTTAGGTCCACAACAGCCCGCAAAGCACGGCCTATTAGACGTTGAATTTCTTGGGTGCGCCCAGATTGTTTCCCCTTTGCCGCTTCCCGTTCAATGCGTTCATGGGAAGAACGGGGCAACATTCCATATTCAGCCGTAATCCAACCTGTCCCCGTATTCCTTAAAAAGGAGGGAACTTTTTCCTCAACAGTTGCAGCGCAAACAACATGCGTATCGCCAAATTTGACGAAGCAAGACCCCTCAGCGTATTTGACAAAACTGGGTCCTAGAAAAACAGACCGTAGTTCGTGTGATTTTCGATTCTGAAAACGGGACATAAAGCCTCAATCAAAGTTATAAAACGTTTTGTGGCATGATCGTAATGGGTTTTAAAAGGCAAGGTCAACCTTAATCAAAAACCCTTTGTTTGGAAATACATCCGGTTGTACTATCAGGGAATAGATTTTGAACTTCTGGAAGAAATTAACATGAATAACAGAACACGAACCAGCATTACATTAGTTGTTTGCGGCCTTTCAATCGCACTGGGGCCAGGTTTTGGTGGATACTTTATTGGAAAGGCCATTGAACGGTTTAAAACCCATGACCGAACTGTTGTTGTCAAAGGTCTTTCTGAACGGGAAGTTAAATCTGACCTTTCTGTTTGGACGCTAAGCTTTAAGGCAAGCGGGGATGATTTGACAACGCTTGACGAAAAAATGGACCAGGATTCACAAATGATTATGAAGTTTCTAAAATCACAAGGGTTCAAAGATGAAGAAATTAAATCTGAAGGAGTCAGTGTTAAGGATAAACTTGCGAGTGAGTACGAGAACGGGAAGGTCCATAGTCGCTACATTACGAAGAGTTCTATCACCGTTAGAACTGGAGATGTAGATTTGGTGACAAAAGCCATGAGTGAGTTGGGTCAACTTATCAAAGAAGGGGTTATTATTTCAGGGGAGCCTCATTTTTATTATACAAAATTTACAGATCTTCGCCCTGGAATGATTGCTGAAGCGACAAAAACTGCAAGGCAATCTGCGCTGCAGTTCGCCAATGATTCAGGAGCTAAGGTTGGGTACATCCGTTCAGCCAATCAGGGGGTTTTCAGTATTAGTGGCAAAAATTCACAAGGAGAAGGAGCAGACTATAATGAAATTCGTAGTGTAGAAAAGAAAATCAGAGTGGTTAGCACGATAACGTTCAGTTTGGAACAATAGGGGAAAACCCCTGTTGATAGAATGTCCCAGTTCTTTTAAGATGTGACGTATTTCCTAAAAAACAAAAAAAGATCCTTTTATCATGAGCACTCCCTATCCTTTTCGAACTGTTGAGGCCAAATGGCAGAGCTACTGGCAGCAGAATGATTCCTACAAGGTTTCTGACGCCGGTGCCGCACCAAAGGCATATATTCTTGAAATGCTGCCCTATCCATCCGGTCGCCTGCACATGGGGCACGTCAGGAACTATGCCATTGGGGATGCTATGGCGCGCTTTAAAACAGCCCTTGGGTTTAGGGTTCTTCACCCTATGGGATGGGATGCGTTTGGGTTGCCCGCCGAAAATGCAGCCATTCAAAATAAATCCCATCCAAAAACATGGACCCTTCAAAATATTTCTGACATGCGAAAGCAGCTGCTTCGTCTAGGTTTTTCCTATGACTGGAATCGCGAAATTGCAACCTGTCATCCAGGTTACTACGGCTTCGAGCAAAAGATATTTTTGGACTTTTATGAAAGGGGTTTGATTGACCGCAAGGAATCCTGGGTGAACTGGGACCCAGTCGAAAACACCGTTTTGGCAAATGAACAAGTCGTTGGTGGACGGGGATGGCGTTCTGGCGCTGTCGTTGAAAAACGCAAACTGAATCAGTGGTCTGTTAAGATCACACGCTATGCACAAGAACTCTTAGATGACTTAAAGAAAATTGAACACACATGGCCTGAGAAGGTCATCAAGATGCAGGAAAATTGGATTGGTCGTTCTGAAGGTGCCTTGGTTCATTTTCCCGTTGTTGGACAAAATGATGCTATTGAGGTCTTTACGACCTGCCCAGAAACCCTTTTTGGTGCAGCTTTTTGTGCAATAGCCCCAACCCACCCCCTTGCTGACAAAGTGGCAAAAGACAATCCTGGGTTGGCTTCCTTTATTGATGAATGTCAAAAGATGATGGCAACAGAGGAAGCTATTAGTACAGCAGAAAAGAAAGGATTCCCCACAGGTCTTTTTGCGGAACACCCCTTTGATCCGGCGATCAAGCTTCCCGTCTATGTTGCGAATTTCGTTCTGATGGAATACGGAACAGGGGCCATTTTTGGCTGCCCTGCCCATGATGAGCGGGACTTTGACTTTGCCAAAAAGTATGATTTGCCGATTCAAGCAGTTGTCGAAACAGCAGAAGCATTGCCCTACATGGGTGATGGTATCCTTGTAAGGTCCGGATTTCTAAATGGTCTTTCCAGAAAAGATGGATTCCAAAGGGCCGTTCAGGAACTTGAAAAACTTGGGAAAGGCGAAGGCAAAATCACGTACCGCTTGCGCGACTGGTCTGTGTCCCGGCAGCGGTACTGGGGATGTCCTATTCCCTTTATTCATTGCGAAAGTTGCGGTGCGGTGCCCGTTCCGGATGATCAGTTGCCTGTTTTGTTGCCAGACGATGTCACCTTTGACAAACCCGGAAACCCTTTGGATCATCATCCAACCTGGAAACACGTTAACTGCCCAAAATGTGGCGAAACGGCGCAAAGGGAAACGGATACGCTTGATACATTTTTTGAATCCTCGTGGTATTTTTTGCGGTACTGCTGTCCCCGGGCGAAGGACCCCATCGACAAAAAGATTTGTGGCGACTGGATGCCTATAGATTGGTACGTCGGCGGCGTTGAACATGCGGTTTTGCACCTTTTATATTCCCGTTTTTTCACAAAAGCACTTAGGGACGCTGGATACCTGAACTTTGACGAACCCTTTACAAATCTTTTAACCCAAGGAATGGTTTGCCACGAAACCTATCAGGACGATAAGGGACAGTGGCTTTATCCGCACGAGGTTGAAAAGGATGGAAAGGGTAACCTTGTCCACACCGAAACAGGGACAAAGGTCACCCTTGGCCGTTCTGAAAAGATGAGCAAATCAAAAAAGAACCTGGTCGACCCCCAGCAAATTGTTGATGCCTATGGGGCGGATGTTGCCAGGTTATTTATTGTATCAGACACCCCGCCTGACCGTGACTTTGACTGGAACACAGAAGCCCTTGATGGGTCCTGGCGTTATGTAAACCGAATTTGGCGCCTGGTAGAGGATATGCTTCCCCTTTTAGAAAAGGGAACAGGAAGCGATGAAACTCTTTTGAAGAAGGCGCATCAGTATCTTGAAAGGCTGACACACTCGTATGAGCGAAATGCCTTGAATAAAGCATTGGCCTTTAGCAGGGAACTTGCCCGTCTGATTGAAGAAACTGCTGAAATCAGCTCAAAAAGTGCCCTACGGGAAGCTTTAAGCATTCTTATTCAAACGTTGTCGCCAATTGCCCCCCACCTGTGTCATGAGCTATGGGATAAGCTTTACCCGGGTCAAATTCTTTTGAATCAAAAGTGGCCTGTTTTGAATAAGGAATTAGCCGCAATTGATGAGGTTACAATTGCCGTTCAGGTTAATGGAAAACTTAGGGGATCGTTCACTGTTGCCCCCAATTCAGACCAAAGCATCATGGAAGAAAAAGCCCTGTCTTTGCCCCCTGTGATTGCACTACTAGAAGGCAAAAAACCCAAACGGATCATTGTTATCCCAGGTAGGATCGTCAATGTTGTTGTCTAGATTTTTTTTAAGTATCTGCGTTTTGGCGCTCACGGGGTGCGGATTTCAGCCTTTGCACCAGGACAGATCTGGACCAACAAAGCCCATTCCCTTTTCATTGAAGATCACAGGCACTAACGAGGATGCCTATACGACCTATAGGTTCAAGCAAGAATTGCAGCCTTTGTTGTCGGGGTTAACTTTGCCAAAGGGACAAAAGATTGAAATCAAAATTCAGCTTGGCGAAAGCTATGGAGACATAGGATACGGGGCAGATGCTTCTGTCATGCGGTCACAAGGCCGAATTACAGCAACGGTTGAAATGTTTTCAAGTAGCAAGGACCCGTTCTATGTAAACACCCTAGATGTGGTCAGTTCCTATACCATCAATGAATCTGAAGAATTTTCCAACATGAATGCCAAGGGCGCAGCAAGGGAACGTTTGATCGTCGTTCTGGCCCAGGACGTTGCCCGCGAGATATCGCTTGTTATCAGAAAATTAAATGACGCCCCTGACTTTAGCAAAGGGATGTTTTTTAAGCCTGAAAAGATCGACGATTCCAAAGTTTTTTCTAAAAAAAATGTTGACAGAAATAGAGAGTCCTCCTAGATTAGCACTCAGCAACTATGAGTGCTAATAGTTGATAATTTCAAAAAATGTTTTGTTTATTAAGGAGTGAATCATGAATTTTAGACCGTTACATGATCGTGTACTTGTTAAGCGTGTTGACGCAGAAGAAAAGACTGTTGGTGGAATTATTATTCCTGACACAGCTAAAGAAAAGCCCATGGAAGGCGAAGTTGTTGCTGTTGGAAGTGGCGCACGCAATGAATCAGGTACCATTGTTCCCCTTGATGTGAAAAAGGGTGATCGCATCCTTTTCGGTAAATGGTCAGGAACTGAAATCCGTGTTGACGGTCAAGATTACCTTGTGATGAAGGAATCTGATGTTATGGGTATCATTCAACAAGCTGCCTAAAGCTTTAAATACAAAAAATTTATTTTAAAAAAGGAATAGAAAATGGCTGCAAAAGAAGTTCGTTTTTCAACCGAAGCTCGTGAAAAAATGCTGCGTGGTGTCGATATTTTGGCCGACGCTGTAAAGGTTACCTTGGGCCCAAAGGGTCGTAATGTTGTGATCGAAAAGTCCTATGGTGCTCCACGTATTACAAAAGACGGTGTTTCCGTTGCCAAAGAAATTGAATTAAGCGACAGATTCGAGAACATGGGCGCACAAATGCTGCGTGAGGTTGCAACAAAAACCTCTGACCTAGCGGGTGATGGCACAACAACAGCAACCGTTTTGGCCCAAGCCATTGTACGCGAGGGTGTAAAAGCCGTTGCTGCCGGCATGAATCCAATGGACCTAAAGCGCGGAATTGATATGGCTGTCGAGCTTGTCGTGGCTGATCTTAAGTCACGTTCTAAGAAAATTTCAACCAACGCAGAAATTGCTCAGGTTGGTACAATTTCAGCAAACGGCGAAAAAGACATTGGTGAAATGCTTGCAACGGCTGTTGAAAAGGTTGGAAAAGAAGGCGTTATTACAATCGAAGAAGCAAAATCTCTGCAGACAGAACTGGATGTTGTTGAGGGTATGCAATTTGATCGTGGATACATTTCACCTTACTTTGTTACCAATTCAGAGAAAATGATTTGCGAACTTGAAAATCCATACATCTTGATTTACGAGAAAAAGTTGTCTGGTTTGCAAGCCATGTTGCCTGTTCTTGAAACCGTTGTTCAGTCCGGTCGTCCTTTGTTAATTATTGCCGAGGATGTTGAAGGTGAAGCTTTGGCGACGTTGGTTGTGAACAAGCTGCGCGGTGGACTAAAAGTTGCTGCGGTTAAGGCTCCAGGATTTGGTGATCGCCGTAAAGCTATGCTTGAAGACATTGCGATTCTAACAGGTGCTCAGCTTGTTTCCGAAGACCTTGGCATTAAGCTTGAGAACATTAACCTATCCATGCTTGGAACAGCGAAAAAAGTTTCTATCAGCAAAGATGACACAACTATTGTTGATGGCGTTGGTAAGAAAGAAGAAATCGCGGCCCGTTGTAACCAGATTCGTGCCCAAGTCGAAGAGACATCCTCTGACTACGACCGTGAAAAGCTTCAAGAACGCCTTGCAAAACTAAGCGGGGGTGTTGCTGTTATTCGCGTTGGCGGAGCAACCGAGATTGAAGTTAAGGAACGCAAAGACCGCGTTGAAGACGCGATGCATGCAACCCGTGCGGCAATCGAAGAAGGTATCGTCCCAGGTGGCGGTGTGGCCCTTGTGCGGGCCCTGAAAGCCCTAGAAGGTCTGAAGTCAGCAAACGGCGACCAAGAAGTTGGTATCAGAATCGTTCGTCACGCTTTGACAACACCTTGCCGTCAGATTGCGACAAACGCAGGCGCTGATGGATCCATCGTTGTTGGAAAAGTTATGGACAGTACCGATGTTAACTTTGGTTTCGATGCTCAGACAGGTACTTATGGCGACATGATTAAAAATGGTATCATCGACCCAACTAAGGTTGTTCGTACGGCGCTTCAAGACGCGGCGTCCATTGCAAGCCTTTTGATTACAACAGAGGCGATGGTTGCAGAAAAACCTGAATCAAAGCCAGCACAAATGCCAAACCCAGGTATGGGCGGCGGTATGGACTATTAGTCCAAATTTGGTTACTTTATAAAGAAAGGGGCGAGGTTTTCTCGCCCTTTTTTGTAACTGTTAATTGAAATTTAATCATTTAATACTATATTACGTTCAGATTTAAATAAAAATTGGACTCAAGATTATGTCTTTATTGAAACCTATTCTGTCAGCAATGACTATTGCCGTTTTCACCCTTGGTTCTTCTTTTGCATCTGAGACAATCACTAAGGAAGAAGCCATCAACTTCGTAAAACAATTCATCGATGATGGGAAACGGATCTGTCAGGAACAAACGGATGTCAATCAGGAACCTTCCCTTAAAATTAAGAATGAATTCTATTCCTTTTTAGAATCAAAACTAAGCAGTGGCGCTGTTAGAACCATTTTAGGTCGGAACATTCTGAGTAACGTAAAAGAAAAAGGAATGAATGCTGATGACTATATCAAAAGCTTTACGCCTGATTTTATTCGGTACGTTGTAAAGTTCTATAGCAGCCCTGAAAAAATGAAAATTTTTCAAAAGGCGACTTATGATGACAAAACTGCAAAATCCGAGGTTTCTCCAGATGGGAAAATGGTTCAGGTGAAGATTGCTTTTTCTTATGATGACAAAAATGCCCTTGTTCAGTTTTACGTCATTAAGGAAAATGGCGGCCTAAAACTGGATGACTTGGGCCTTGAAGGTATTAGTCAAAAAGGAAACCAGGTCAGCGAAATTCGTGCATTCTTCTCTGCCCCTGATAAGGGAAAAGGCGATGCTAAGGTCTTTCTAGATTGGTTTACAGCTGAGATGAGCAAGTATTTCGCTAGGTAAACACCACAAAACCGTCATTGCTGTAAAGATTAATGTCATTCCCGTGGAGGCGGGGATGACATTATGGAGAGCGGGATGACATGTTTTTTTTAATGAGTAGCCTAGACAGCGAACCGTTGTTTCGCTTTATCTTCGGTGGCTGGGTCCACCCTTCTCAGCTTTAGATAAAGCAACAAAGGTGCCGCTAAACAAATAGAGGAAAAGGACCCAACCGTAATTCCAATGATAATTGGCAAACTAAAGGTTGAAATAACTTTCCCACCCAAGAAATAAAGGGCCAATAGGGCCAATAGAGTCGTCGTTGCCGTCAAAACCGTCCTGGACAGGGTTTCATTCAAACTTTTATTGATCAGCTCACCAAGGGGCATCTTTTTGTATTTTTTGATGTTTTCACGAATTCGGTCAAAAATCACGATGGTATCGTTGATGGAATACCCGGCTGTGATTAAGGTCGCGATAATGGCTGTTTCGTTAAATTCCAACGGAAAAATAGAGAACAACCCCAAAATCGCAATGCAGTCATGGGTCAATGCCAAAATTGCACAGGCTGCGAACTGCCATTCAAACCGAAAGGCAATGTAGGCGAGCATGGCAACCAGAGCCAACCCAACTGCTTTAACACCATTTTTGACAAGTTCACTGCCGACTTTGGGCCCAACTGTTTCTATTTTGCGGTAGTCAACACCAGCACCCAGAGTTTCTTTGACTTTTTGAATGGCTGTTTCTTGGGCGATGTCATCACCTTCTTGTCTTTCAACCTTAATCAGAATGTCTCTGTCGCCGCCGAATTGCTGCAGGGCAACCTCCCCCAGGTGAAGACCCGATAGCTTGTCGCGCAAGTCCCCAATGTTTGAGGCGTTTGGCATGCGAACCTCAAAAATATAACCTCCCCGGAAATCAATACCATAGTTAAGGCCCTTGAAAGTCATGCTGAAAAGCGAGGATGCAATAACAATCAAAGCAACTGTGAATGCTACAAAGCGAAATCCAATAAAATTGATATTGGTGTTGTAGGGAACCAATTGTAACCGACGCATAAAAAAGTCCTCTTAGATTGGAAGATCAGTCATCTTTCTTTTGCCAAGCCAGGTCACAATAATCAGGCGCGTCAAAGAAAGGGCTGTAAATAATGAAATCAAAATACCCAAGGCCAGCGTAACTGCAAACCCACGGATTGGGCCTGTGCCAAATTCAAACAAAACGGCAGCACCAAATAGAGTGGTCAAGTTGGAGTCGATGATGGTTGTCATCGCGCGCCTATAGCCCGCATCAATAGCCAGGGAAGGACGGGAACCTGCCCGCAGTTCTTCCTTAATGCGTTCATAAATAAGCACGTTCGCATCAACCGCCATACCAATGGTCAAAGCAATTCCTGCTATACCAGGCAGGGTCAATGTTGCTTGCAGTATTGAAAGCCCAGCGAACAGTAAGATCAGGTTAAAGACAAGGGCGATATCCGCAAAAATTCCAAAGATGGAATAAGACAAAATCATAAACACAGACACCATGACAAACGCCAAAATGGTTGCGTGTTGACCATCACGAATTGAATCTGCACCAAGGCTTGGCCCAACGGTTCTTTCTTCAATAACTTTCAAGGGAGCAGGTAGGGCGCCGGCGCGAAGCAACAAAGCTAATTCGTTGGCTTCCTTAACCGTAAAATGACCGCTGATTTGGACATTTCCATCACGAATGACATCCTGCAAAACAGGGGCGCTGATAACCTCATCATTCAAGACAATGGCTAACTGCTTTTTAACATTCTGGGCAGACATTTCAGCAAATTTGCGGGTTCCGATTGAATTAAACTTTACACTGACCGCTGGTTGCCCGGACTGGCTGAAGGTTGCCTGGGCATCAATGACGGTTTCGCCCGTAATGATGACCTGCTTTTTAACAGCAATATAAACCGCTTGTCCATCACCACGTTTTTCCACCAAATAATCACATCCCGCGGGCGGGGTTGGCCTTGATCCTGGCACAACGGGCACAAGCGGGGCGCCTTCGCTAACCAATTGAAAGGTCATCTTTGCTGTTTGACCAATTCGCGCCTTCACCTCGGCTGGGTCATCGATACCTGGAAGCTGAACGATGATCCGGTCATCACCTTGACGTTGAATAATAGGTTCTTTGGTCCCTGATTCATCCACGCGGCGCCTGACAACCTCTATAGATTGTTCAATAATGGATTTATTACGTTTTTCTAAATCCTCAGCCCCTAGGGTTCCCCGAACGGTTCCATCATGGGCTGCAATTTCAAGTTTGGGATCGATTTTCTTCAGGACCGTGATGGCCTTTTCTTGATCCTCAGGATTTCTAAGGGCGAAGGTCAGAGTCGGATTCTTAGCTTTTGCATCAACCAAAAGACTTGTATACCCAATCTGTTGCTTCCTAAGGGACGATCTTGTTTCATCCAAAAGGTTTGTCAGATATTCCTTAGCAACGGCATCAAGGTCGACTTCCAACTGAAGGTGAGATCCGCCCCTAAGTTCCAGACCCAAATTGACTGTATTTTGCAGGAAAGAGGGGAGTTTTTGAACGACGGAGGGCGCTAAAACGTTGGGCGATGCGAACACCAAGCCAATCAAACAAACACCAATAATACTCCAAAATTTCCAACGGGGGATGGTCAGCATATGTGCCTCGATCTATTTGCTTGTTTTTTTCTTGGGCGTTGCTTTAGGGCCGGCTTTCTTCGGTTCTTTCGGCTTTGATTCTACAGCATTGTCTTCGGTGGTGGCAACAGGGTCTGTTTTTGACATAACCTCAGCAATCATGGAACGAATCACGCGAACACGAATGTTGTCAGCTATTTCAAGTTGGACTTCCTGGTCTGTTAAAAGCTTGCTAACAACACCAATAATTCCACCGTTTGTAACCACCCGGTCACCACGCCTTAGGTCGGCTAGCATTTGTTGATGGGTTTTGACCTTTTTCTGTTGAGGGCGCAAAATCAAAAAGTAAAACACCCCAAAAATCAGGACGAGGGGTAGAAAGCTCATAAAATCAAATCCACCAACAGCGGCGGCAGGACCTTGTGTGTCTGCAAAAGCGGCGGTTACCAAAACCATAATATCTCCTTAAAATTCAAAAACTCTAACTCTTGGGTTGAGAGGCTTCACCGTACCCAATAAAAAGTGAAAGTGTCTATTTCTGGATTGCCGCGCTTCGCTCGCAATGACGAAATGTCGCCGTCATCGCGAGGACCGAAGGGACGTGGCGATCCACCGATCCTCACCAAGAATATACCATCACCCATTGCCTTCTATATTGCAAGAATTATGGATAAAACGCCACGAAATTCTGAGGAAGAGCTTATCACCCGACATAATTTTACAAAAAATAGAGGAGATTGTATAAATAGCCATTGAGACAATAATGGTAAGGGTTAAAGATGCGTTTATTAAAGGGGGGAGTTGCCCATGTATCCTCCGTCATAGAAAAAGATTTAGAAGATAGAGAGACAGGTTTACAGAAACCTCACATAAAGGGTTTGGCCGATTTGTGTGCAACGGCTTTGGCCAGTCGTAGTTCAAATACAGCAGAATGGATAGCTCTTTTACCTCGTACCGGCTGTGAGGAAAAGTCGCGGGAACGGTATATCAGTCGATTTCTTGCCAATGAATTGATTTGTTGTGTGTCTGTAATGGAGGGATTCATTCCGGAACTTATGGAGATGGCAGGCTCGAATGGAAAGACCGTCATTTTATCTCTTGACCAAAGCAAAATATCAGACGGTTTTGAATGTTTGATGCTTTCTCTTCGTGTTGGAGAACGGGCGATTCCTGTGGTTTGGCGTGTCATTGAAACAAAGGGAGCCATTGGCTTTGATGTTCAGGAACCTCTTTTAGAAGACGCCAAAGCGATGATCCCTGAGGGGCTTTCTATTTTGCTTTCGGCAGACAGATTTTATGGAACTTCTGCTTTGATAGGTTGGTGCCAAAAGCAGGGGTGGCAATATCGCATACGCCTTAAAGGCAATTTAATTTTTCAGCATGAAGGAGCAGAGATAACAGCGTTACAAGCTGCAGAAATGCAGATGACGGCTTTAGAAAATTCAACTTTTAATAATACAAACATTTCGACCCATGTTGGCATTCTTCATGAGTCAGGCCATAAAGAGCCCTGGTTTATTGCTATGGATTGCAAGCCGTCGAAATATAAGATTTTAGATTACGGAATGCGATGGGGAATTGAGTGTCTATTTTCCGATTTTAAATCAAGAGGCTTCTGTATCACAAAAACTCATTTAAAACACACGGCACGGATTGAAAGATTGATTCTTATTTTAACGATTTCCCTTTATTGGGCGGTCTCAACAGGCATGAAGCCGAGAGTCTTTAGGGGAACTAAAAAAAACAGTACCGATCATTGACATCCTTATTCAAACAGGGCTTGCGTTTCATCTTAAACGCTGCTCTTTCCTTACAATCTATACCTAGCCTCTGGGAATTTAAAAATTTTGTCGGGTGGTAAGGAGGAAGAGGGTTTTAATTAGAAATATCTCAGACAATACAAAAGAACCGGCAATTTCAAACTACGGTCGATTTTCTTTTGTTGAATCAGGTAATCAATTGCACGCCCCCAGGCCTGGATTTTTTGGTCTTGGGTTACACGTGGGCCATCAAAGACAGCATAAGATAAGTTGTCCGGTCGATCTAGCTTAACATCCTTTTTTTCGACTGCCGCTGGTTGTGCGTTTGGATCAGCATTTAGACGATTAGCTGAGGCCCTTATAAGGGCCACTTCGAACTCATTTATTGGGATCGTTCGCAAAAGCTTCCTCTTCTGTGTAACCAGCCCTTTTACCTTTATCTCTTCCTCATATAGACACAACCTGGCTACTGACGGAGCTCCTAACTCAAGAACTACCTCTTGTCCTGCGACATTATTAGGAAAGTAACGCGCTTTCAGGTCGTCAGCCATAGCTTTCAAAGCTGTTTGGTCGCCAGCTATTTCACTTTCCAGCTTTGTAACCTCTGAACCTCCAGCTGCAAATTTTCTTCCAATATATCCCTCGTAAATTACGACAAAGGCCTCTCTTTTTGCATAGAATTTTTTGTAGATATTTTGAATGTAGTTAGAAACCCAGCTTTCCAAACCAGCGTTCAAAATGGACTTGCTTGGCACCTTTTCTTTAGGAAAACAATCTTGATAGGCACCGTCTATGTTGGCGCCTTGATACTGTCCAGATTCGATCAGAATTGATTTCAGGCTTAATTGATCGTTCTCATCTTCAGGTTTTTTTAAGAACCCCTCTTTCATAAGTTCATCAACTATTTTTTCTGCCTGCTGTCTCGTTTTTCCCTGAAAGCCCCCTTGCAAAGCCGCCAAATTTTCTTGATTGTCTGAATAATTAACATCATTCGGATCAAAGTCTTTCAAAAAGCCTTGGAACCCTTTTGGTGGCGTTGAACCAGATATAAATTTGGTGAACGCCGTTTCTGGTGACCTGACAACCAGGGGTTTCTTTAAGGTTTCCGCAGGATTTTTTATAAAATCTTCCAATGGATGCCCCTTTAAATCGGCAGCTTGGAATTTAGGGGTTGCTGCTGATACAAGCCCGGTTAAATCATCGGTCTTTTTTCCGGCCCCATCCCAATATCCATTTGCCATATAGGAAAAGGCTGATAAGCGATGCCTTTTGTAATCTTGATCGGTAACTCCAGAGGAAGATTTTTCTTTAAGGACGCCAAATATCTTTGCGGCAAACTGGTTAAGATTATTGTCCTCTTCACATTCTGTTCTGCCAATTCTTTTAGCTGCATCCTTCAACTGACCCATAGTTCTTGCATCATGGCACTTTGAAAACCCCCATTTTCCCGAGATTAAACTTAACATAGCGTCATTGATTGACAAGTTGTACTTAGCCTTAGAATCTGCACGAATAAAAGCGCTATAAAATGCTCCCTTCACTTCATCCAGCAATAGAAAAACGTTATTGGCGGTTCGTTTTCCCGGTTTAAGCTTACCATAAAGGATAGCCCATTCTGAAGCATCAAGGCTCTTGAAAAGTCTGTCAAATTTGGGGTCTTTTTTACGGTCAAGAAAGTCCATATAGCCAGCCAACTTTATAGCAGGCGCAGCAGTTTCCAGCCCCTGCCAATACTCACTCTCCGTGTCTGCGCCTAGAACTTTATCGAAGATATTTTGGATTGTATAGTTTTGTGAAACCTTGGGTGCACTTCTCGCGCCCCATCCAGAAGGAAATGCCGACGTGCTAAGCGGGTATCTATCGCTTCCAACTTGCGATTGTGGTTGTGATTCCCTCAAAGATGCTTCAATAGCAGCCTGTAGATCTGCGTCATAGTCATCTATCGCCCAACAAGGATTCATCAAAAGAAGAATAAGAAAAACTATAATCATTTCATGTTTTCGTTAGAATAAATTTTATGCCTATGGTTTATCAGATTACGATGAAATTGTTAACATAAGTTTAATGCATCCGTATCGTCTGGCTTGATATTTTGTATCAAAACCTGTAACAATAATTATTATGAATACCGCGTTCAAATCATTTCTGTCCCTGCGACTGGCCGGCCTTTAAGGTCGACGCTAATACTCCCCTTATATCTTCTTCCTTATCCTTAATTCGTAAAACTTTTGAAAGTTAGGTTTATTATGCCAAAAAAATTAGCACGCACCGTTATCACCAGCATGATGGGAAATTTGTTTGAATGGTACGATTTCGCCCTGTTTGGGTATTTCGCCCCTGTCATTGGAAAATTATTTTTTCCCAGTTTTGATTCCATAACCCAATTGCTATCAGCCTATGGCGCCTTTGCTGCCGGGTATTTGGCCCGTCCTTTGGGGGGGCTTTTATTTGGTCACATTGGGGACCGTTATGGCCGGAAAAAGGCATTGGTTTTAACTATTCTGTTGATGGCCATTCCAACAGCCATTATTGGTATTTTACCAACGTACAGCGAAATTGGAATTTCAGCCTCTGTCCTATTGATTGCGCTTCGGCTGCTTCAAGGTATTTCTATGGGCGGGAACTATTCAGGGTCCATTACCTTTACAACGGAACACAGCCCAGAAAAGAATCGCGGGTTAATCGGCAGCTTTGCTGTGACCAGCTGTTTGATGGGGTTGCTTTTGGGGTCAGCAACGGCGGCCTTATTCGCCGCCATTTTTGAAACGGCGCAACTGGAAAGCTGGGGGTGGAGGATTCCTTTTTTGGCGGGTATCTTTATTTGTTTAATCGGATATTACATGCGAAAAACAGTTCCTGAATCCCCGGTTTATACGGCGGCCCAGGAAGCAGGACAGCTTATTAAAAACCCTGTCAAAACCCTTTTTACAGATTATAAGGCGATTCTTTTCACCATGGTTGCAGTTGTTATGCTGCATGACCTAAGTTTTTATATTTTGTTTATGTATATGCCAACCCATCTGACAGAATTTTTGTTTTTGGAAAAAAGTGCCGCCTTTACCATTAACACCCTCAATATGGTCTTTGTGATTCTTTTCACCTTGGGCTCTGCCTGGTTGTCTGATCGATATGGCCGTAAAAAGATTATGGGAATTTCAGCCGTTTTGTTTATCATTGGAACGATTCCCCTGATGGGCATTGTCAATAGTCATGCCAATCATCTGATGTATATTTTCTTGGCGCAGACCCTGTTAGCGGTTGGTGTGGGTGGATATTTTGGGCCCCTTCCCGCCCTAATGGTTGAAGCATACCCTACAAAAATCAGAAATTCTGCCATTTCAGCAACGACCAACATCAGCGGCCCCATCTTTGGGGGGACGGCCCCCCTTGTGGTGACGTTCTTGATTAATGCCACAGGGTCCACTATGGTGCCGGCCTTTTATCTGACAGCAGGGGCGGTTTTGGCATTGATTGCGTTGATTAAAATAAAAGCCAACCATGGGGAATAAGATCCTTTATCTGGTTGCGAATGATCGTTATTTTTGCAGCCATCGCCTTTCTTTGGCCCTGGCTGCCAAAAAACAAGGGTTTGATGTCACTGTTGTGGCCCCCGCCCTGGGCGACCATGAACGCATTATAAAGGCCGGCCTTCGGTTCATTCCCCTGCCCTTTCAACGGGGGGGGATGAATCCCTTTCATGAGGTAAAAACCATTTACCAAATTTGGAAACTTTACCGTCAGATTCGCCCCGATATTGTTCACCATGTTGCAATCAAACCTGTTCTTTATGGCACAATTGCGGCGTATTTTGCGCGCGTTCCCCGTGTGATAAACGCTGTTTCTGGGCTGGGGCATATTTTTGCTGCGGATTCGTGGCTAAAGACACCCTTAAAGATTATTATGCGGTTTCTTTTGAACCTTAAGACCGTCAGGGTAATTGTCCAAAACCCAGAGGATTTCGAGGAAATCAAAGCCCTTACCCAAAAGGATAACATTCATCTGATTTTGGGGGCGGGTGTAAATTTGAAGGAATTCGCGCCTAGGGAAGAACAGCCTGCCCCCCCTTTTAAAATCATCCACGTTTCGCGCCTGCTTTGGACAAAGGGGATTAAAGAATTGGTCCAGGCAGGTCAAATTTTAAAGGGCCAAGGACAGAACGTTTGTATTCAAATTGTGGGCGAACCTGACCTTGAAAACCCAGCCGCCATTCCCGTTCAGGTTTTGCAAAAATGGCAAAAAGAAGGGGCAATTGAATGGCTTGGGCACCGGACAGACATTGCTAACCTTTATAGGCAAAGTCACATTGCCGTTCTAGCCAGTTATTATCGTGAGGGGATCCCAAAGTCCCTTTTGGAGGCGGCTTCCTGCGGCAAGCCCATTATTACTTGTGATATGCCAGGGTGCCGAATTATCGTCCGTGATGGTGAAAATGGGTACCTTGTTCCCCCGCAAGATTCTGAGGCTTTGGCCAAGGCTATTTTAAGGTTGATCCAAAACCCAGAATTGCGAACCAAGATGGCGCACGCTAGCCGCCATCATGCCGAATCACAATTTGGTGAGGACAAAATCCACCAGGAGACGATTGAGTTGTACGGATCATCTGAATAATTCATTGAAATGTACGTACAAAAGCAGTACAATTGCAGGGATGAACTTTTTGAATGAGTGAAAGCCATGCCCAGCAGCCAAAAGAAAGACATTGGAGTCAAACGCGTTAAAAAACTAGATCGTCTTGATCTAAGGTTAAGCAGAGGAGAAAAAGAGCTTTTGAAAAAAGCTGCTGCCTTAAAACATGAGAAAGTAAGCGATTATGTTAGGGTTCTTGTCTTGAACGAAGCTAAGCGCATTGTTGAGGAAAGTGAGTCTATTACTTTATCTGACAAAGATCGTGACCTTTTATTGCTGACATTGGATATGCCGCCCGCCCCGAATGAAGCCCTTAGGAAAGCCATGCAGGACTATAAAAATGGCGTTATTCTATGAGGCCTTCAGGGGTTTTATTAACTTCCTCCCACGACCGTGAGGGATTCGATTGTGGCCATCCTGTTCTTAATGGCTATTTGCATTCCTATGCTTTGCAGGATATGAAACGCCGTGTTTGCCGGGTTTATGTATTGAATTCACCAGAGGGCGGCGCCATAAAAGGCTTTTATACCCTAAGCGCCACCTCGCTTTGCTTTGAATCAATACCAGACGACCTGAAAAAGCGTTTACCCAAGTATCCCTTACCAGCGGTTTTGATTGGAAGATTGGCAGTTGATCAAAAGTCTCAAAAACAAGGACTAGGCAGGCATTTGCTGATGGATGCGCTTTATCGGATTGTGCTGGCTGAAGAATCGATTGGAATCTATGCAGCCGCTGTCGATGCAAAAGATGAACAAGCCAGAGCTTTTTATGAGAGATATGGGTTTGTTTCGTTCAAAGACCAACCTTTGAAATTATTTTTACCACTCTCAACAGCCAAACAAGCCCTTTTAGAGGATTAGGGTATACTCATCGCAAATGAAAAAATCTGGATTGCCGCGCTTCGCTGGCAATGACGAAACCCCTGGGTCATCGCGAGGCCGCTGGCGGCCGTGGCGATCTAGAAAAACAGGCTCAATTCCATGCAGGCCCCTTGATGCCAGCAAAATTCATGACCCCTAGCTTTGGCGGTCTTCTTCATTAACCTCAGCTCGACGTAAGGAGAAGTTTTAGATTGTTAAGTTCGTTGAATTTTACAGAGACTTTTTTTGGTTTAAGAACATAAGCAAATAAGCCGGCTAGGA
>Ga0208872_1000821_pt1 | contig 20949 bp, 8 predicted proteins | sample CryBogCBH12Aug08_FD_185508 | JGI IMG/M metagenome (GOLD analysis project Ga0208872, IMG submission 185508) | Freshwater microbial communities from Crystal Bog, Wisconsin, USA - CBH12Aug08 (SPAdes) | ecosystem: Environmental > Aquatic > Freshwater > Lake | place: Crystal Bog, Wisconsin, USA...
CCCCTACGAATTGTTTCACGAATCCTGGGCAGCGCGCGCAGACTACGCCGCGCAGCGAATGAGGAGCGAAGCATCAACCAAATCTGTTTTTGCTGTCCCAGGTTTCCTTCAAAATTGGCATCCTGGATGGCCGTCGAATAAGCAACATTATGTGCCCACTCAGATTCCAGCAGGATGGGTTGATGGCGATGAAGCTCGGTATCGCACCCTTTCTGAATTGTTTATGAAACAGAAGTGTGCTGTCCATAATAGCCACGACGTACTCCGATTCAGTGACCTGGTCCTACTGGAATTACGGCTTCTTCTGGATATTCCCCCGTCCCGGGAGTCTTTGGTGGCCGCATCTCCACCTCCGCCGGCCAATACTGACGCCGGAGGCATGTTGTTGGATCTGGCCGCCGATTCAGCGGACCCACCTGTCACTATGAATGATCTTCTCAGGCTCTACAGGCAGGCTTGTGTGTGCAAAGCTGATGCACGGCGCTCTGCGAAGGCTCGACAGCCCGAATTCTGGGCCCATATGCCAGATCTGAAGCAAAAATTCGCGGCACACATGGAATGTGCAGAGGAGCGCAGTGAGAAGGCAGGCAACCGCGAGACGGCGATTGAGGGGGTTGCAACCGATCTGGTGGTTGACGCGATAAAAGATGAGCGGGATAGAGAGATTGCAGCGGAGATAACGCTTTCTGCTCTCCTGTGGCAACAGGACCATGATAAGTACATTGAGCTTTCTCGTCTGCTGAACATCGACCAATTGAGTGGTCAGCTGGACAAGCTCTTAGAGTTTCTTAAGTTGGATTTGCGGATAAAACATGGCGACGGCCTCGAATGGGCCGCAAACCCTGAGAGTATGAGGGAGGACAATCATCTCGACACGTCAAACGGTGACAAGCCTTTGGAGATCGCCGCCGCCGCCGGCCGCGGCCAATCAAGCTCAAAACGGAAGCGCAAAGGTGGCCTTGAATCAGCCTGCGTTGGGGCGTCACAGCAATGCTGTGGTGAATTGATGCCCGATCATCTGATCGTCGGCAACCGTATCCAAGCTTTGTATGATGACAACGTGTGGTACGATGGACGCATCGATCGCATCAATTTACGCAAAAGGGGTGCACGTGTTACGAAGAGTTTGCACGTGCGCTTTGACGATGGCGATGAGAGGGAATTTTCAACTGCGAAGGCGGAGGACATGGAGGGGTTCCGGCACGTTCCGCTAAAGGAGGACGGTATGACCAAGAGGTGGAGTGCGGTGCATCGCTTGCTCTGTACGTTTGGTGAAGTTGGCCCTTCACTGGTGTGTCCGATTTCAAACGAACCTCTGTCTAGTAAAGGAAAGCTCGATGAATTGAGAACCAAGATCATGCAACAGAGTTTGGCAGGTCCTCGCAATTTGGCCAAGCTTGAACAATTTCTTCTGGGACAGGCCGAGGTGAGAAAATTGAACCCCGTGCTCGCTCAGTGGGCGGTGGATGTTGAGGCGCAGATTCCACGCAAACATTCAGGGGTCCGAACCCGAGAACCAGCATCTTCAGATCGTGATGACCTTGCATCAAAGAAGCGAACGAGGTCGATGGCTGACGCAGGGACACAACAATATGTCGAAATTGAGTTTACAACGTGGAATCGTGAGAAAATTGTAGATTGGCCGTGGGGGCAGATAAACGTGCTTCCCGAACAAAAGCTGGCCCCGCACCATGTGGCAGCAGGATTGATGGCCAAAATCTATGAGGCTGCTTTGGATGGGGAGATGATCGAAATGAACCAGGACATTGTGATAGACATGCGCCGTGTGTTGGCAGAGTTGAAGGCCTGGAATGGGAACTGTCTCTTTCCAGACTTTATGGAGTGGAGTAAGGTGCGATGCATGGATCATTTTTCGGCGTTTCAGCGGGAGCACATGACCAGAAAAATGACGAATGAAGAGCAGCATTGGCTCTTGGCGAGAACTGACACAGCTTTGGACACTTTCAGAGAGTTTGGCATACACAAAGATGATAGTATCGTTCTGCCCTTCGTGAAGTTACGTGACAAGACCCCCCTGGATGGAATTGCTGTGCTCCCGGATCCGTACGGTCGCTTGAGCGGGCATGTGCCTGAGCTGGGTGATTTGGAGGCTACCATGCATCAAATTAGAGCCGATGGCTCCTGTCTTTACCTGGCGTATCCCGTGGCCCTGTTCTGGTCAGTAGAGAAAGCGCAGCTGCCTGCCAGGCTAAAGCGGCCGTATACTACACGCGTGGAAAGGGTATGCGAATGTGCTTCAGAGATTCTCAAAGGCTCGGACCTCCATGGCCGAGGTTATCGGAAATTGCTCGTTGAATTCCTGCAAGAACAGAAACCTGACTCCGGACTCTATGCACACCTGTCTAAATCGCAACTTCCTTCTGATTATGGTGACGAAGACTCGTCCAAATCAAGAATTCAGCATTGGACAGTGTACATAGACAACGATGGCAACAAGGCAAATTGGTACGCGAATGAAACGGTTTTCGCTATCATGAATGCGTTCCTGCCCTGTGCAACACCTTTTATCGTCTCTTGCTCTCGCCTCGTCGGCCCTTACCGCTACAGTTCAATGACCAATATTGTTGCTGATCTTGAAGACTCAAAATATATTGGACACCGCTTCGGAATTCTGCTCTTGCTCTCAGTGGGCGGGGGTCGCAGTGAGGGCGGGGAATACGGGCAGTGGAATCATTATGAGCCAATGAAACCGAATCGGCATTTGTTTTTCGGCAGCCACTTGGGCGAAGACGGCGTTGATAGCGATAGCAACGGCGGCGATGGCGGCGGTGGCGGGGTCGGTGGTGCTGGGTCCGCCGCTGTGAGTCTTGTTCCCTTCGGAACGTCCCTTGCCGAATATTCATCGCACCCGGATGGTGCGTGTGGCAGCGGCAGCAACAGTGGTGGTGGCGGCGGCAACGGCGGCGGCGGCGACGGGCACGGCAGTGGCGGCAGCCACTTCGGCGAAGACGGCGTCGGTAGCGATAGCAACGGCGGCGGTGGCGGGGTCGATGGAGGGTCTGACGGCGGGGCCGCCCAAACGTCCTTGGAGGAAGGATCACGCAGGGAATCGCGCACGGATGGGGAGGGCGGCAGTGGCGGCGACGGTGATGCTGGAGGCGGCAACGGCGGCGGTGACGGGGATGGCAGGGTCAACAGCAGTGAGAATTCAGAGCAGTCCGTTTCAGACTCGTTCAGCGCCGATGATGCGGCTGCTGGCGGTGCTGCTGCTCCAAGTAGCAGTGTGCGCAGTGGCGCCGGGTTGCAACGCTCCCTGCACCCCTTCCTTGTGGCCGCGTCAGCCAGTAGGCACTTCCCGTGTGTGTATTGTGGCGAAGTAGGCATGATTGTCTGCATCAAGAGCACATGCTCACTTGCGGTATGCCAAGTGTGCCTGAAATGGAAGAAGGCGAATCCAGCTGGCTTCTATTGCGATGCGCACCGTGCGGAGAAGAATGGAAAGCCCACAATAATGATATCTGCCAAATGGTGCGTGGAATGTGGTCCTGGCCGTTGGGGCCAAACGTACGCGCATAGATGTGGGCTGTGTGGCAAGCGGCTATGCCACTTTCACGCTGAAACGACTCACTCAGCACGAAGCATCTTCAAGGACCCCACCTCACGTCCAAGAACCGCTCCCAAGTCTCGCTGTAGAGCGTGCTTTGGCGAGGACAGTTCGGGTTTTGAGAAGCTTCGAGAGGAAGCTGCCCAATTGCTTCTCGGATTGATGCTCGGTGAAAGTTGCATCTCGTTGTTGACAGCATGGCCTTTAGAGCGGATGAAGAGACAGTTGGAGTCGAGAGCAAGGATTCCGGGGACTTCCTGCACGCGGCTTGTCAAACTTGCAGAAGAGCTCAGTGCCTTCATCTTCTCGTTGGTCTGCTGCGGAAGCGGCCAGCTGGCAAGCAGGTTGATGAGGATTCTGATGACCCTCAATCTGGCGTTAGAGTCGCAGGGACAGAGCATTGCGACCCTTCCGTTTCACTTCTTGTATATGTTGACCACACATATTTCGCAGCTAGCAAGCCCACGCTTGCTTGCTAAGGCCGTCCAGTCCTACGGACAGTTCATCCTCAAAGAGGAAAGGGCACGGCGCACGAAAGCAACCGCTGTGACCTTCCCGCCATTTGAAGCTGCCAAAGCGCGGGCAAATGTAAAGACCCGCATTGCCATCGCTATCTCAGACGGTTTGGATTCGTCGCCCGCGCTCGATCTCATATTCGGGACCGTGTTGCGTTGGCTTCAGGACACAACGCTCGAGATTTGGCTGATTGTGCGCTCCCCGATAAAAGCAAAGCAGCTCCAAGAGGGAACGGCAGTGCCCTATGACGATTGCTATCCGCCGGCAGTGGAGCTGGTGCGCGCTCTCGGTCAAGGACGCATCATCTACATCTGTTCGGATCATTTGGATGACCATTTGGTCAATGAAGGGCTGCAGCATCATTGGAACGTAATTCTGCACGCCAATGGATTCAATTACGGGCACTTTTGGCACTCATTGGTTATGGCGCCATTGGCCGAGATTTACCTTGAATTTCAGTCTCTGGCGAGTCTTTTACTGAATGATATGGGCAGGGATCTGGGCGTGGCTCACTGGACCATCGCAAGCCAGCGCCTTGTAAGCCCGGTGCAGCTTGGCGTGCAGGAGCGAGATCCGTACGTTGATATCCAGTGTCCATATGCTACTGAGGCCTGGTACCAAGCCAAAGTGTTGGAGTGGGGAGATCCTCCTCCTCCATCGGGTCCCCCGGGCCTGGTGTACTGCGGTGTAGTTACCCGGCTCACTGAGTCGGAGGGGGCTCCGTTTTTGCAGGCCGTGGTGGACATCCTGCATCAGGCCTTCGTCGCCCATGATATGAAAGCAAGACTGCACCTTCAGGGCCCGACCTCCAAGATCATCCAAATTAAAGCTTTCGTCAGGAAATATTGTGCTGAGTGCAACTATTCCGAAGAATTGAACGACCGAATATTCCAGATTCCTTTTTACCGCGACAAACAGAAGTATATTCGATTTTTGTGGGAGCATCAAGAGCTGGTTCCCGTTTCAGGAGAGCCCATTGGCCCACATACCGGATGTGTGGATGCAGCGATTACATACAAGGGTACGCTGAATTGGGCATCTGCGCACGCGGAGTGGCAGGCTCGGGTGGCGCAAATAATAAACATCGAGCTTGGGTTGGGTGATGTGCTCAACACCACCACGAGAGAGGAGTTTACACAGAAGGGAGTGGAGTTGATGTCGGATCTGAACTTGATTCAGGCCCTTAACAACCACAATCGTTCCGAAATGAAAGCAGGGCAGGGATTTTATTCCGTTCCCCGGGTTGCGGATGCGCTCAAGGAAACCATACCGCATCTGCTGGCGCTGGCCCGCAATGACCATCCTGTCGGCAAGCGCCTTCCGGACGTAAAGACGACGCAATTCGTTTCAACGAAACCAAGCCCTCGATTTGTTTCGCCAGCAAAGATCACAACTGTCGGCGATAGCTTAGCCATGAAAGTGCAAGAAGTTTTGCAAGTCTTCGCAAGAAAAGGCTGCCAATTTGTTGGCGGCTTCAAGGCAGCAGCTGTTACTGCGGTGGAGAAGGCGTTGGAAGTGATGACCTTTGATCCTTCGACTGTTAGGCGCGGGGGCGCACGAGTAACATTTCAGGGCTTCGTGAGGCAGACAGAAAATAAACAAGTTGCTTGGTCTGAAAATATGAAGGCCGTGGTCAAGTTCGAGTATCCCAAGGATGGAGGACTTGTGATTACAAGCAGTAATGCGCACAACTCTGAAAATGTCCGCGAGGGGCAACATGCCCATGCGATTGAGGCGACGTTGCAAAAGCAAGGCAGGATGCGAAACACGGTCCCAAAGCTTCTCCCTTTGCTGGACAAGGGAAGAGCCGCAGTCGGATTTGTCAAGGCGGTCTTGAGTGACTTGACCAATGCAGCCAAGAAGCCGGCTAAACATTCTTCCGCAACGTCGCGTGCTACCGAAGGCTTGCTAATCTTCTTGTTTTGCGAGGTTGTTCCCGAAGGCAGCGATATGCATGGCTCCAAAACCCTTAAAGCAGCCCAAGGTCTGTGGAGGGAGAACGGGGAAATCGGCGAAAATGCCCGCAACATTGCGCGGAACGTCTTGCATACCGGCGCGTGGATGGCCGAGAAGACAGGCTTTGTTCAGCTGGACGTCTCGTTGGGAAATCTGCACCTAATACCTTGGGAGCTTACATCGCCCTGGCTTGATGCAACGGTAAGGAACCGAATGCCTGAGCCGGGTGGCGCCGGCTGGTGTGATTTGGGCGGCTGCATTTATATTGGAACACAAAGCGAGAGAAGTGATCGGCAACAGAGATCCTCGTCGAGAACCGCAGTGCCTGGGTTGATGCGGATCGCCACTCAAACGGATGCGCCCGCCACGGCCAAGAGGCCCAGATTTCCCAAAACGGATAAACAGAATTTTGGTGTCATGACCAGCGCGACGTTAAATCAATTTGCAGAGCACAGGCGGCAGAACTCTGCAGGCAATGGCCGACCAACCGGGGGGACTCCTGAGTTTACGTGCCGGGCGTTGAAGGCATCTTTTGATAAGGCAGGCGACGACGAAGCGGTGGCAGCGAATCTCGGCATATTGTGGCAGAGCTTCAGTGAGGGGGCGATATTATATTCCATCTTCGTCCCGCATGTTACAGGAGTATCACGGACAGAATACGTTAGGCAGCGGGAAACCGCAGCAGCAAGCCAAGAGGCCATGCTGAATTGTATGATGCAACAGGTGAACGACGGAGTCGAAATCAAGCAGCCGGAAACCGCCGCCTTGTTCGCCAATTTGATTTTCAACTTGATGAACCCGGTCATTGCGAAGAGAGTCTCGGATACTGCCGCGTGTTTGCATCCTGCCCTGACGCACCTCATTTTCACCAAGGAGGTGCAGGACGCAGTGCAGCGGGGGGGATACCTTATTCCGGGCCGGCGCGGACCTCCGGGGAGCAAGTATGAGGATCAGGAGTGCCCGCCTTGGCTATTGAAACCCGACGGTCCAGACGGAAGCTGGGGGACGGGGGCATTTGCTACAAAGCCGATCAGGGCAGGTCAACTTTCGGGCTGGTACGTGGGGCTAGCGCACAGCATGCAGATCACCCAATCCTCCCTTCACGAGTATCCCCCGGGCATTGCCAACGTGACCGTTTTTGATGGTTCAGCCGAGGTTGAACTGACGGCGCTGGGGGAACTTCCGCTGGAGTTATTGGTGGAATTGGGAGCGCCGGGCGTTTTCTTCAACGCAAAATCAAATGGAAATGGGGCCAACCTGCGCCTAGAGCGCACAGAGAGGGTCGTCATCGGGGGGCTGCTTTACATACCGTTTTTTGCCTTGTGCGACATCAATGAAGGAGACGGCGGCTACTGGGCCTATGCTCCAGACAAGGGCCGCGGCGGGAAAGGTTCGTACCACTTCGACGATTCAATCTTTGATATCCGAAAACTCTCTACTGAACAGATTTCATCGATTCGAAACAGATGTTACGAGCAGTGAGCAGGCAGACGTCCGGCTGCCGGCTTCATGGGCAGTGCAACAGTCGTAGCTACCGCAGCCGCCGCTGCCCGCTGCCAGCGATGGATGATGGTGGCTCCGAGTGCGCCACTGTGGTGGCGGTGGCGAGTGCAATGATACTGCAGATCCAGCGGCAGCGCAGGCAGAGTATGGAATTAAATGTTTCTGTTTGCGCCAGAACAGCTCCTTGGCCCGCGCCATACATAGACATCGGCTGGCCTTCACTGACCAGCCGATGTGCTGCGATGCCATGTTGCGCAGGGCCAGTTAGATTGGCCGTAAAGCGCCTGCTTCGTCGGAGCGACCGGCAATCGTCGTGCTGCGCCCCACGCCAGGCCGGGCGAGGGAGCAAGAAAGCGAGGAAGAAGGCCTGTGAGGAAGGGAGGGAACTCAGGGAAGGAGGAAGGGCTGCACAAGGGAGGGAGGGAGGGAGGCGGGGCGGCTGCGCATGTCGCGATGTAGGGCCGTCGTGAGCGTCGCCACAGGTCGCCCGCTGGATGCAGCCGCCCCCTGCGGCAGGGTCAGGAGGCAGCAGCCCCACCAGCTAAGAGGGGGTCCTAAAACGACGTCCCACTGGTCTAGCAGTCTGATGTCTGTGACTTACTTAGTGTGATTGTCCTTACTGGCGGCCCGGCCCGGGCTCGGAGTCAGGCTATGTCTGCGAGCATGTGTGAATCGGTCCGGGCGCGGTGGTCCGGGCGCGGTGCGGCGCCGAGTGCGCCCGCGGCCCGCTCACCGGGCGCAGGGCGCACTCGGCGGCCGGCGGCGGTGTAGTGTTGTCCCCGTGGTGGTATTTCCACCGTGGGGGTCAGACCTCCACGATTCAAATTTTATAACATTTTATTTTCCCACCGCAGCGCCGGACAAATGGCGTGCAGGTTTGCTGATTTTGCAATATGCCGTCCGAATTTTGACGTTATCAATGAATTGTTTGTGCTGCAGATGCTGAGAATCTGCAATAGATAATACTTTTTCGAGCCGATTCATTCTGGAAGATCGTTTTGCGTTGTCGCAAGGTGTGAAATTTGATGAAAATCGTTGTTGCAGCCTTGATTTCTGAAATAGTGCACTTTGAGGAGCGATTCAGTTAAATTCACGACATGCTTTATCCATTGTGTCGTATTGCACTGTCGACCTGCTCCTGATTACATAATTTTTGACGGGCAGAATAGAGTTATAAAGAAACTTTTCATTGTAGACTCATCCAAGGTTTCTCTGGCATCGAGTCAGGCCATGTCGTCGATAGAACACAGCAAATTTCTGGACCATCTTTACAAATTGAATGGCAATCCGCTCTTTGTTGAGTTTCTCCAACAACTTTTCCCGTGGGTATCCAGTATGGCAGCCGCTGATAGCGCTTCAGGAAATACAATTGGCACGATTCGATGGGCAACCGAGGAAATCAGCAGAGTTCTTTATGCCGCCCATAGCGACAACGAGGGATTTCTCCGATTGGTGCGCAGCACATCTGACAGACCTCGTTGTTCCTGGAGCCAGCTTCTTCACGGCCAAAACCAAAATACGACCCGTATCCATGCCAAGACAACCAATTTCATCCTGGATGTATTCAGTTTTGCTCGACCGGAGAGAAGGATCCAAAAGTATTCGTGCCATAGTGCCTCACATCATAACGGGATTTTCGATGGTTGCTGGGTTCTTCAGCACGAGGATTTTCCCGGCAGCACGGCAGGCGGAGCCGCGGCCGGCCCCACGAGCCCAGATTGTCCTTCGCTTGTCGGCGAAACGTTGGTGTATTTGCATGTTGAAAGCCCCAATGGGCAATCTCACCTTGAACCAACCCAACGTGATGTCATCATCAAGATGACAGTCATGCCGGCCCCAGAGCCTGAACGGCACGACAACGACGCGCCTAATCTCTGCAGTAGTAGTAGTGACGAATTCACAAGAAATTTGCAGCCAACTATTCGGGAGACATCCTGGATTTCAGATTGCATCGTTCCGATGTCACGACAAAATGCAATGAGCTTCCGCTCGGACTATAAAGACCAGACCGAATGTACATCGTCCGTCGCCTCTGACTCATCTCATCTCGAAGATCATAACCTTGATGAGGATTCCATGGAGGTACCTGCGGAGGTCGTCGCACAGGAAACGATGTCAGCGACTGCATGCAAACTTCCAATGTTGCTTAATTCGCATGAACGCATTCAAGCGACTGCATGCAAACTTCCAATGTTGCTTAATTCGCATGGAGGCATTCAAATCTCCGAGCTGCAGGTCGGTAATTTACAAATAATACAAACCTCTACAAACCTCGTATTCCCTGATTATTATGCTTTGTTGCAGGCCCCTCACACCGCATTCTTGGATGAGGTGTTTAATGTGGACGGGGCGTTGTCTACAGCAAAACCAACAAACCCAAACTTGCCCAAATTTTCTTTGACCCTTGATTGTGGAAGCGAAATGCCAGGGGCTGGGGCGGCCTCCCCAACCAAAGTCGGTTATTCATTTATCGTTGCACTCTTTGGCTGTCTCGTATTTGCTGAACACAACGTTTATCCAGGTCAAAATGCAATCTGCTCGTGCAATCGAGCAGCCATGGGCCAAAACCGGGAAACTGATTGACACCAGGAGGGGCGCGAGCTATGCAACATTAACAAGCTCGTTTGCTGCCAACAACGGGGAAACGATAGCTCGCACGGTTTGTTACACCTGCGTTATGATAATGACCTGTTTTTCTGATGCCTTTGATCCGACCGCAGATGTCTTGGATTCTGACAAAGGTGTTTCGGCAGGTTCCTCGAATCCCCGGGGAATCCGATGCCTTGGGCTTGAATGGGCTGGCCCTCGGCGCGCCGAGGTGCTTGGATTTGTGCACCTTCGGGCGGGTGGTAGTACGCTTCAAAAGACTGCGAAGCGCATCCTGGTCCCGTCCTGTCCTCTGAATGTTCGCTATGGTGGCAGGCTGGGTCTGCCGCCGCATGAGCAGCGGGATGGGATGGCACGGAAGAGGAGGAACCAGGTACCAGAAGCGAGGGCCGCATAGATGCTCAGTGGGCGGGTTTATATGCGGAGGCGTCTCAGGCCAGTTATGAGACCAGTTTTCAAAAGTTGAGAGAGCGGGCCGCTGTGCAGGAAGCCAAGGCCACTGCCGAGTCCGGTGCACGCCCCTCGCCTTCGCCAAGCCCTTTGCCGGATGCGAAGTTCAAGCGAAACAAGACCGCGTGATCTCATCTGGCGGGCTCCATTCGATGTGCGTGGTTCGTTCACAGCCTCCATTTTTTCACTGGTTCCAGTCTTCCGAGGCCTTACTGGCCTGATTCAAAGCGCTTTTGAATCATTTTTCTTGGCGGCCAAAAATACTCGTGGAATGTTTTGGTAACAAAGAAAATTAGGTTATGATGGGTACACGTGCACAGATCGTGGGGAAATGTAAACAGTGAATACAGTACCGCGAGTAGTTGTGAGCACCCGCTCCGCCGTCCCAACTCATTGGATCGCAACTGTTGGACCGCGCCTTTGAGGGGCACACTTGACGCGATAGAAACCGCTCCAATGCGGCGAGAGATGGCCGCAGAGAGCCCGCGAAGAGAGGGCCACAGAGAGAGGGCCGCAGAGAGAGAGAGCCAGAAGAGAGAGGGCCGCAGAGAGATTGAGGGCAGCTGAAAGAGGGTAGAAGAGAGGTCCTCAGAGGGTGGGCACTGGGCCGCAGAGAGGGGGGCGCAGAGAGTGTTACAGAGAGAGGGCCACTGGAAGAGGGCCGCTAAGTGAGACAATGAGAGAGGGCCGTTGAGAGAGGGCCGCTGAGAGGGCGCGCGGCGGCGCCGCGCCGCCGCCGGCGGGCGGGGCGCCGCCGCAGCCGCGGGCACTGACAGCCGGGCCGATGTTGTCGTCGGCGCCGCTCATGCGCACGTCGTTGCCGCCGCCGCCCTGGGGCGAGAACACGGGCTGCGCAAGGGGCGACAACGGCGTGCGGGCGCCGGGCCCGGAGTGTGTCGGCGTGGACGGAGCGTCGTGCGGATGCGCGGCCCTCGCCTGCGCAGGCGGCGGCACGGAGGTCCCTCGGCCCCCCGGTGGCGCGGCGGGGCGCCCGCCCGGGCTGTCGTCCGCAGCAGGCGCGCCGCCGCCGGCGGGCGGGCTCCCGCGGCCGCTGGGCCAGAGCTCGGGGGTGATCCGCCGTCGGTGCCCGGACTCGGAGACCCGGCGGCGGGAGCGGCCGGCGTCAGCCCGGCGAGCCGCGTCCGCAAATCCCCACCTGCGGCGCCCGCCGCGGCCAGCCGCGGCGGGCGGGGTCGCGGCCGGACTCGGAGGGCCGAGGTCGAGAGCGCCGCCGCGGCGCCGCCGCCGCGGCCAGACCCGGCGCCGCCCCGCCCGCGTCCGCGGCCGCGGGCGGCAGCGCCACCCCCGCAGCGGCCTAACAATCCGGAGCTCGGCTGCGAGAGGGCAGTGGAGAGAGGGACAGCCGGCCCGGCGAGGCCGAGGGAGGGTCACCGACAGCGCACCACTGGCGATGTCTGGCCCTCTGAGCCGGGTCGACCAAAACACGCCGTCCACGCACTATGCTCTGAGGTTATAAAACTGGTCCAATAAATGGTGAGGGCCTGGAAGCTGCGCTGCACTGTCTACTGCTCGTCAGCGGCACGGTCAGCCTTGTTAAGCCTGAGTACGGTATCAAGATGTGTAAATTGACTTCTCAAAGTCTTGATTATCTTTTCAGCATGACTAATCACATGCCAAAAGTAAAATAATATGTGACAGTACGTCCGCGATTCTCACACGAAAGAGTATTTAATTGCAAGATTTCATGCGTGTCAGTATACGGCGCTAGCGAACTTTGTAGTTCACAAACACCTCCGAGCCACTCTTGATGGCCTTGGCTGCAACAACAAAAACTTCTTCCCCAAGTATCACAAATTTCGCATTGCACAGTTGCCTGATGTTGGAGTTGAGGAATCCGCCAACAAGGTGGTTTTGCACGAACCATTCCATCTTGTACTGACGAGTTGGCCTTGAGTCATAGCAAAAAGCATGCGTCAGGTTTGCCTTGATGTGAGAATCCAGTCCCTGCCGCGGTGCTAAACTGGTCAGAGCCCAAACAGAACAGAACGTGAAAGCGAAAGCCACTGTGAATTTGTGTGAAAGCGAAAGCCACTGCGCACCATTTCCGCGAGTCGATCAGCCTCAGGAAAAGAAATTCGACGGCCACCATATTTAAAAAGGATCTGGCCTTGCACAGCGGTATCTAAAAGAAAAACTCCGCTTCCAGCATTTCGAATGGTGGATTTGCGAACCTCACAAGCCGCCAAACAATGGTCAAGTTTTTTCTTGAAATTCCTGGAAAGCTTGATTGGCAGTCGATCAAGACGAAACCGATGTCCATCAGGTGACCAATTGAACACGATGGGTGCCAAACGAGATCTCTTAGTCAACATTCGATTTTTTTATTGTTCAGGTTCGTTCAGAAGAGGATGGTACTGCAACACAAAAAAAATCAGAATGAATCTTTACAATCTCAAGAGATAATGAAATGTATTCCACCTATCCGAGCCAGATTCCAAGTAGAAAGAAGGCAGGGAGTGGAAACCAGGATGCTTTCGAAAGATCGTGTCAGCACTGAAATTTTCGAAATTTGAATTGGCTTTTAAAAGGTTTTTCATTTTAACTATCCCCGTGGTGTTCCTATTCCCGTGGTGGCCAGATCCCCGTGGTCTGGAGCCGGATCACTGTGCCGGCCGCCGGCCGGCCGATTGCTACTCAGTGAGGCTTGTCTGCCGCTTGAGACAATTCAGCAATAACAGCTGGGTCGGCCGAATCCGAGTCCGGGTCAGCTCAGTGGAGCTGCACCGATTCGGAGTCTACAGACTCTGACTCCGAGTAAGAGCCAGTCAACTTGCCAGTGAAGCAAGCACTGCGGGCACTGCCTGCCTGACCAAGCGCCGTCTCACTGAGCTCAGTGGTGACTGAGTGGTCACCGGGTCCCGCTGGTCCGGCACGGCAGTAGTGGGCCTTCACGTGTCCAACGGGCCCGTGGGCTCTGGCACCCACCGTGCAAGCCGGACATTCAGCCACGGCGCTGCCACGCTGTCACTTGCCGCAGTGCCCTGGCCTGCAGAACCACTACCGGGCCGGCGGCTGGAGCCAGACTCGCCGCCAGTGGCTGGACAGCCTGTTTCAGCCTGCCAGACACCGTGGACACTGGGCCCACAGGCAGTGGAGGACAGTCCAAGTAGCTCAAGAAAATCAGTGACGAAGCAAAGAAGCAAGTTCAATGACTCGGCCGGTTTGCCAAGTTGTGGCAAAACGTGGCCAATAACCGAATCATCGCAATCCTTCCTCGACGGTACACTGCCAGGACCACCTGCTGCCACCGCCAGTGCCGCTGAGCCAGTGCCTGTCTGCGGCCATCAGTGAAACACACATCAGGCCACCGCCGCCGCAACCGCCGCAGCCGCCGCCGCCCCTGCCGCCCCCGCCCCCGCCGCCGCCGCCGCCGCCCCCGCCGCCGCCGCCGGCACCGCGCCGCCTGCCGCCCCCGCCCCCGCCCCCGCCGCCGCCGCTGTTGCTGATGCCGTCACAGCGCTTGCCCCCGAATCAGACAGGGGTCTCATACCCCGCCACCGCTCGCCCCGCCCCCACGCTCTGATCGTTTGCCTTGTTTTTTTTGAACATTCCTCAGGCGGAAGTGTGATCCCATCCTGACAAGGTCGGCCGACTTGCACTCCTTGAAGTAGGTTTGGTCAGGTTTTGCCTGGCCATAGGGGTACCAGCGAACCACGCCAATGAGTTCACGAACGTCGCCTTTGAAATCGACGTCTCCTTGATGATAGACATCGCCCTCTTGAGTGTGGTCCAGTGTTTTCCAAAACGCTCGCAGAGACCTTCTCCCAAGATTTGCACCAATGTCGGCATCGCCCTCGCAATGTTGTATCGCGTGCATGGTCGGAAACAATCTAACGATGTGCATCGTCGTGGACCAATCGCCGTCGCAGGGCTCGTTAAGCCCAATTACCCGCACCAACTGCACCCCGCCATAATCGCATCTGCGCGCGTACAGCAGTGTTCCAGAGTTCGAATAGACTGTAAAGGATACTTTGGGATCGTCGGTTCGCTCGATCCAATCCAAATAGCGTTGGAGGCGGGCTGTGGGCTTGCGCGTCACGTGAGCAGTCAATCCGCCCACTTTATCAAATGCAATCACTGAGTCCATCCACACATCGCCACTGAAGTTCAATCCTTGAAAAACGTCGTACAAGTATTCGAGGCTCCATTTGTTTTCATCCACGTCCAAACGTACGAACCGTTCGTCGCGGTCCTCGTCTCCGTCCGAATCGTCTTCTTCGTCTCCATCTCCACCCTCTCCGCCGCCCCCGACGCCGCCAGACCCGTCTTGAGCATTCGCGCCCCCTGCTGAAGTTGCTGAGCTGTCAGGAGTCACAAGTGTGAGAGGGACATGGTTCAGTTCATCATCAATATCAGTCGCACTCTTGCCTCCGCCCTGAGCATTCGCGTCCCGTGCTGAATTTGCAGCTGAACAGCGAGGACGCAGAGCCCTGAGAGGGACGTCCAACTCATCATCGCTCTCAAGGTCGCCAGCTGTCGCGCTCTTGTTCCCGAGGGCCTCAACCAGCTGTGACTCAGAGCCAAGAGCTGCCGTGCTGGGGGTCGTGTCCAAGTGAGGGGGTAGTGCTTCCGGGCCGCCGACCCCTTGGGTAACAGACGGATCTGCCACCTCCGACTCTGCGCGGGCTGGGGGAAGTGCTGCCGGACCGCCGACCCCTTGGGCAGCCGAGGGCCCTGCCACCTCCTCGCTGACCTGCCCCTCCAGCGCTCCTCCATCGTCCATGTCCACAACAGCAGAGGAACCTTCGTCATCTGCTGAGGCGGGCTCTTCTTCGCGTGCGGCGCGGGCTGCTGCGCGGGCGTTGCGGGCAGCAGATGACGCGGCAGACGACGCTGCTGGGGGGCGGTCGCCTGCGGCTGAGGGCTCTGCCTCCTGCGCGCCCTGCCCTGCTCCTCGGCGACGGCGACGCGCAGCGGGCGGGGCGATACCAGCGGCCCGCCTCCGGGGAATGGCCTGAGCCGCCGGAAGCGGCGGCAAGCCGAGCCGCTTGCGAGTGCGTTGTATTTGATTGGCCACTGCATTGACTTCAGCCTGCGTCGGGTTCAGCCATCTGTCTCCCCGATGACTACGGTTGTGATGGGTCGCAAGCCAAAAAGGCTGCCGCTTCTTTGCAGCTTCGGAGAATCTGAGGTCGGCATAGATCGCGTCACGGGATGCTGTGTCTGTCTTGAACAGTTCTTTCCAACCTGGAAGCTTTGCCACCTCTAGTGCTGCCCTGAATAGAAGCGGATTGTTCTCCGCAACCTGCACAACATCTATGCCCATGCCCTCATCGTTGTTGGCAGTAAACAAGCCACTCAATGTCTCGAAGGTCGCTCCTTGCCTGGTTTCAATCAGTTGCCCGGTTCGGGCCCATGGCTGCTCCATATCTTTAGAGCTGCTCGTTGAAACCTGCGCGGTCACGGCAAGCTTGTACGCGAATGGGAATTGCTGAAGAGATTTGGGTAACTGCTCCAGCTCCCGCTCCCTCGAAAGGACTCGACAGACGGGCTGGCCAGACGAGTCCTTGGCTTGGAGCGACGCAACGCTCTTGAAATGATCGCGCAGATCATCCTGGGCGATGGGCAGCCCGTGCAGGAATGGCGGCTCCACGGGCATGTGCGTCTCGTCATACTCGAAGTCCCCGCCGCGCGCCATTCCTGCGAACGCGCTGTTACTCCTCGTACCGTTCGCACCCCACATGAAGGCAACCGGTGGCAAAAAGTCGAGAGGATGCTTCCCGGTGCTCTCGGTGTTCAGCTGCTTCTTCAAGCTTGAGATGGTGTCCCTTCCCATCACCCGCATGACCGCAGCATTGGCCAGTGCCCAAGGTTGCGCGTGCAAAACTCGCTTTCCGTTCACAGTCCCCTTGGTCCACTGCTCTGCATTCATGCCGGCTGCAAAGGCCGCGGGTCCCAGCATTTCGCGAGCAAACGCATCCCGCACCTCATGAATCGCGTCAAGGATGAGGATCCGCAGGTGAAACTGCAGCTGGGCCATCTTTATCGCATACGTTTCCTCCATGGGGGTGGAGGGTCTCCGGCCTGGTGCTGGGTCCATGAGGGACGGAGGATTCATGAGCTTGCCGTCACTGGCGTAGAGGCGGCCGTGAATGGCCTGAGCGATCTGCCGGGTCGTGTCGGGCAAGACCCTGCTTTCTTCCATCATGGCGATCCGACGAAACCGTTTGAGCAGCAGAGGTACGGCGCCAACCATTCTGTCGAGTATGGCCTCGAGGCCGCTCTCGCCCCATTCATCTCTCAGCGCCTTTCGCACAGCAGGACCGCAGGCTGGGTTCAGAAGCCTCAGCGAGAAAGGATCGAAGCGCACATCTGCGTTGTCTGTCCGGCATCCAATGGCCAAATCCAGTTCCCGAGGCGCAGTGCTGACCCAAATTGTACTTGTGAGAATAAATAGCAGCTGGCGCGGCGCACCGCCCATCCCCACCATCATCTTGGAGGCCCGGACGTCGTCGCTGATGACGGAGAAAATCGGGTGGAAGAGGATGTCGTGAAGAAACGCCGCCATGTACCGCTGCTCCCTGGCCTGAGGACTTACGAGGGACAGGAAGAGCTGTGCCCTTTCGCTATCCAAGACCAAGTCGCCGTGGTCCTCCGAAACCCACCCTCGGTAAGAGAAGATGGCGACCGAGCCGGCGATCTCTGCTTTTTCGGTCCTCCCCACCGCCTTTTGGCGTAGCACACCTTCCGCGACAAGATCCTCCCTCTCTGAAAGGTCAACACATACCACCATTCCGGATCCCCATCGGCAAGGATTGCTCGCCTGCACGGCCTTGTCCGGATCCCCACTACATCCCCTCACGATATCTTGCACATCCACACCCTTTCCCTGCTGATGCTGCTTTGTTGTCTCTTCCATCACTAGTCTGTGATGGTCCGAGTGCGGATTCTCGCACGGTTCCAAAAGAAGGCCTATGTTGTCCAACACGCGATCGCCAAGCTCGGGGTTGTGCATAGCTGTTGCAATGCTGTGAACGCTATCCATGAATTCCACATCACAGGTTCTCCATAGACGTTTGGACATATTGTGCAACCTGTGATTGCTGCAGTGGCAAGCCACGCCTGTCTCGTTGCGCTGAGCACCGCATACAGAGCACATGTCAACGCATGGCCAGAAGCGGCCGGGATGCTGCTGCATGCTGACCACATCAGGATACGTCCTTTTGCCGAAACTATCCCGGGCCACCGTTGGACGAGACCTCCAGAAGTCTGAGCGGAGCAGGTTGGACTGAGCAACCAAGTTCTCCAGCTCCCCTTCGTCCTCCCCGTCCAGAGCCTCTTTCAAGGCCGTCAACAACCTCTGGTCGGCCTTGTCGTTGCTTAGTTTCTTTTCGAGTCTCGATGCAGGTTCGCTCGGTCCATCCACAACCATGTCTGAGGATGTTGCATGCACTGAGACTAGATTGAGCGCCGCTTCGACGGAACTCAGCAGGCCGCCGGGCCCTAAGGCGTCGGCGTCGTCGGCGAGGTTGCGCCAGTCGCGACTGGCACTTCCGTAGAGAGCCTTGCCCCATGCGTCGATCGCTCTCATTCTTCTCCGTCGCACATACGCAATGCAGTGATCCGAAGAGAGCCATCCCCTGCCTACACGCTTGGCATTGTGAGTTATTCGCCTCAATCCATCCCGTGCACGATCCGCATCGCGCTTGGCTGCAAGCTCCCTTGGCTCCACTGGTCCGATTAAACGCTGGGGTCGTATAGTCCCATACGACTCGTCCCGTTCGATCCTGAGTTTCAGATCGAGCAGGCCAACCCTCCGCTGCTCTTTCTCTACCTCGTTCACGATGGGCGATACGGTAGATTCGAACTCCTTCATCAGGAGCGACTCCTGTGTCTTGTAGCGCCAAAGTCGCACAATCCAGCGCCAGAAACGCTGTCGCTTCAGTACAGGTCGCAGGCGCACTTCGTATATTGTGCAGCGCTCCAGGCGCTCCACCTCTTCGGGACACTTCATGACTGGACCCGAAGTGTCGAGCTGCGAAGGCGACGGCCTGACGGCGGGGGCGGGAAGGGCTCCTCCACCCGAGCCCGCAGCTGCTGCCGGGACCGGAGCAGACGACCCAGCTTGCGGCGCTGCACGTTTTTTCGCTTGCTTGAACTCCAGTTTGGCCTCCCTGGCCGCAACCTTGGCCGTTTCCGCTGCCTTTTCCGCTGCCTCCTTGTGGGCCTTAGCACCGTCTGTTTTGAGGCGCGACGCCTCCGTCGCGCAGCGCGCAGCCTCGGCACAGGCTGCTTCTGCTGCCTCTGCGGCCTGTTTGGCCTTGCCCTCAAGGGCCGTGATGATCTTCTTCCGCGCCCGTGCTGCAGCTCGATTCACAATCCGCCGCCGACCCCGTTCTGCAGAGAGAATCCCTATCAATTCCTCAAGATTGCGACCATCGAAAAGCTGCTGGCAGGGCCCGTACAGGCCCAGTGACTCCAAAAACTCCTCAGCCTTGGCCCACCCGTCGTCGTCCATCATCGTGCCCTGCATCAGCCCGTCGCTTCCACACATGTTGGCCATGGTTTGTTTAGCTTTGCCCTTGCCCCGGTTGTCAGTCGCCGCGTCCGTGGCCAAGGTAATCTTGTGCTTGTTCTCGCGCACACCCCTGTGCAGGTTCACCAAGGTCAGCATACGGCTGAATGCCTCCTGATTGCACTTGGCGTGGGTCCCTCCGCTCTTCCGGTTCGCCACGCCTGTCGCGTGGCTTGCTTGCTGCAGCATCGGTGGTTTTATGCGCAACTGCTCCCGCTTCGTCGTGCAGTCGCCAAAGGCGTCCGTTTCCGAGGTGTCCGGGACCATCCTGTCGAACACCGCGTTCGCTCCAACGCCATGCTTCCTGATAAAGGTCTTGCCGTCGGTCGTGATATTTATGCCGTCGGCGTTTTTCGCAGCCTCCCGCACTCTACAGCATGCCATCAGGTGGACCGCGCGCCGCACGTACACCATCACTTGTTCGCAGGGGCGCACAAACACGTCGACCGCCTCGCCGTCGTTGAGGCGGCGCCGCCCGCTCTTGGTGCTGAAGACGGCGTGCACCTCCTGCTGCCTGCGCGTTTCCCGCGCGTTGCCCTTGGCGCTCGCGCTTTTGCGGGAACCCAACCCGAGCGCCTTGTCGTCGATGTGCGCCAGCGCCAGGTCGCGCAAGGTGAACTCGGCGCCGCCCATGTTGCGCGGCTGGAGGGCGCCGGTCTGCAGGACCCACTGATGCTCGATGCAGCGCCGCTTCCCCCCGGTCCTGACATTGACCCTTTGGGCGCGAACGAGGGTTCCGTCTGGCCGCCGCATGTGGATGTGTTTCAGCGCTTGCCTGGCCCGATAGGCCGACACCCTCAGGCTGAGCGCCATGCACCTCGCGCTGTGCAGCTTCATTCTGGCCGCCTCCGTCCTCTTTTGGGCGGCGGCGACGCGCTTATCGGCGTCTCTTCTGATTTTATCGGCGTTTCTTCTGATTGTTTCGGCGTCTCTTCTGATTTTTTCGGCGTCTCTTCTGATTTTTTTGGTCCGCCTGTCAAGTTCGGCCTCCAGCCGCTGCTCGAACTCCTGCTCCAACTCAGCTCGGATCTCGGCCTCCATCTTTCGCTTGGCGGAGCTGGTGAGGCTGCCCGAGGCGCAGCTGCGGCCCCCGCTGCCGACGGTCGCCGTCGCCGTCGCTCTTGCCGCGCCGTCTGCGCTCCCGCCGCCGGACGCGCCTGCCGCCCCTCCTTGACGCCTTTCGGCGAGCTGTCCGGCGCTCCCCACCGAGTTAGCAAGCGATGAAATCGTCTGGTCCGACGGGCGGCTGCTGGCAGGGTTTGATGCGCGGCGCGCAGAAGAAGCGCCTGAGCCGATGGAGGCCCGCGACGCGGCATCGTCGTCACGGTTCGGTTGGCGGTTTTCGATGTCGTCATCGTCTGCGCCGCTCATGCGCACGTCGCCACCGCCGCCGCCCCGGGGCGAGAACACGGGCTGCGAAATGGGCGAGAACGGCGTGCGGGCGCCGGCGCCGGCGCCGGGCCCGGAGTGTGTCGGCGTGGACGGAGCATTGCGGTCGTGCATGATGACGCAGTCGGCGCGGCCCCTGTCGGGCGGCCCCCGCGCCGGGGAGGGGTTGGCGGCGGCGGGACGCGCGGTCCGAGCCAGGGCAGGCGGCGGCGGCGGCGGCATGGAGGTCCCTCGTCCCTCGGCCCCCCGATGGCGCGGCGGGCAAATGTTGTCGTCGGCGCCGCTCATGCGCACGTCGTCGCCGCCGCCGCCCTGGGGCGAGAACACGGGCTGCGCAAGGGGCGACAACGGCGTGCGGGCGCCGGGCCCGGAGTGTGTCGGCGTGGACGGAGCGTCGTGCGGATGCGCGGCCCTCGCCTGCGCAGGC
>Ga0208872_1000825_pt1 | contig 20898 bp, 17 predicted proteins | sample CryBogCBH12Aug08_FD_185508 | JGI IMG/M metagenome (GOLD analysis project Ga0208872, IMG submission 185508) | Freshwater microbial communities from Crystal Bog, Wisconsin, USA - CBH12Aug08 (SPAdes) | ecosystem: Environmental > Aquatic > Freshwater > Lake | place: Crystal Bog, Wisconsin, USA...
AGTAAAAAAAACCAGGCCCCTCCCGGTATTAAAACAATGTGGATGGGGTTCTCTGCTCTCGCTATTGCCGCTGAAACCTTGAACAATTTTATTAATCTGTCAACGAAAACTTAAGGCTAATTGGAAGCTTAGTAGCCCTGCGGCCGCAGGGTCCAGTGAAAAGTTAAACTTTTTGAGGCTGCCTATTTCGCGCTCCTTTTCCCTAACGCACCTACTGGGTAAACAAAATATTTCCAGAATCCTCTGCCACGATCTGGCATACAAAATCAGGATGGCGCTTTTGAAAGCGCTCTAGTTCTGTTTTTCGGCCAACAGCCCATATTTTCTGGTTCTGGCTCCATAAATTCAGGAATTGTTCCTCTTTAATCATCCAGGCGGTTGTGTCCTGAACGGTTGTGCCAAATTCCAGCTCCCCCTTCGCCTCTACTACCGTTACAATTCCCGTCGTATAAACCGGTAGATCCTGATAATAGGACATAAAACTGACAATTCGGTCACCAGGCTGACGATGCGCCTGAATGATTTCAGTCAGGGGTTTAACTGATGGGCGCTGCATAAAAGGTGCTGCATGAATAAGCGTTAGTAAAACAGCCACAGCAGTAACGCTGACAGAAGCGATTTTATGTTTTGGAATAAAATAAATAAAACAGGCACTTGTGAAAAATAGCCCCATTAGGCCATAAACATATTTCAAAAGGTTTTGTTTTTCTGCAAGCAATTCTGGAAAGAAAGAAACAATCACAAATCCAGCCGCGCACAAGAAAATGGAAAAGAGGGAATAACCATGAAAACCCTTTCTTACCTCTGTCAGGTATTTTCCGACAAGAATAGCCATCGGTGGAAACAGGGGCAAAATGTAGGGAATCAGTTTTGAATTGGAAATTGAGAAAAAAACAAAGACCCATCCTGCCCAAAGCAGCAGATAAGAATTCAAGGGGTTTGAACGTTCAGTCCAAGCAGCTCTAATGGCTTTTGGAAGAAAAGCAGTCCAGGGCAAAAAACCAACAATTAATATGGGAATAAAAAACCAAATTGGTTGATACCTTAGGTGAACGTCCGTTGTGTAACGCAGAAAATGCTCCACAATAAAATACTTATAGGCAAATTCAGGGTTTTGAAGGCTGACTAAAACATGCCAAGGAACAGCAATCAAAGAAAAAAGGATAAGGGACGTTGGCAGATAAAGGGGCAAAACCTTTCCCCATTGTCCCGTTAGGGTCAGCCACAAAACGATAACTGGCCCTGGAATCGCCAAAGCCATAATCCCCTTGGTTAAAACCCCAAGGGCGCAACAAGAGCTAAAGCAGTAAAACCAAAACCGCCTTGAAGGACCGGCCTCTGCCTGAAACCCTTGGTAAAAACTGTAAAGGATTAGCGTGACCAAAACACTAACAGGCATGTCCAAAATAATCAGCCTGCCAAGACAAAAATAGAGGACGCTTGTGCCCAGGATGAAGGACGACAAAAGCGCTACTGGCCTGCCAAAATGTGCTTTTGCAAAGGCATAGGTTGCAAGGCAACCCATTAGGCCGAAAAACACCACCCACAAACGCATGGGCCCCTCTTCAAGGCCAAATGCTTTTATTGCGCCGGCCTGAAGCCAATAGAAAAGAGGGGGCTTTTCAAAGTATTTCACTCCGTTTAAGCGGGGGGTCAGGTAATTACCTGAAGCAACCATTTCCCTTGGAATTTCCACATAACGCCCTTCGTCAGGAGTGGCAAAGGGCCGATTATCCAATTGAAATGTGAAAAGGAAAATAAGCAAACAGGAAAGAAGAATGCCCCCTGCTGATTTTTGTAAATAACGTTTACTCATCCAGCAATTCCCTGTTGAACGACTTCAAGCCACTGACTTTCATCCAAAATCTGAACGCTTAATTCTTTGGCCAATTTCAACTTTCCTCCCGCATCGCTTCCAGCCACAAGGTAATCGGTTTTGCTGGAAACAGACCCGCCAACCTTGGCGCCCATCCTTTCAGCCTGGGCTTTTGCCTCGCTTCGGCTAAGGGATTCTAGGGTTCCTGTAAAGACAACAATTTTGCCTGTCAGAATACCCGTTCTGTTTGGATCATCTGCCAGGGGCTGCACCTTAAGTTGTTTTCGAAGGTCACCAACGACCAACTGTTGCTCGGCATCCTGCAAGAACTGCATCAAATCGTTCGCCATACTTAGGCCGATTCCCTCAATCGACAACAAATCTTCAAGGGCGACGTCTAAAAAAGCCTCAACAGTTTTGCAATGCCTTGCTAAAAGCTTAGCTGTCACTTGCCCAATTTGGGGAATTCCAAGGGCATAAATAAAACGATCAAGACTGATTGATCGGCGTTTTTCAATGGCCTCAAACAAATTGGTTGCGGATTGATTTCCCCATCCCTCCCTTTCCCTAAGGGGGGACTGGGACTCTTGATCCCGCACAAAAAGTGTAAAAATATCAGGCGGACTTTGAATAAGGCCATCTTTGTAAAACGTCTCAAGGTGCTTTTCGCCAAGACCCTCTATATCAAAGGCATCCCGGCTTACAAAATGCCTTAGGCGTTCGATGGCCTGTGCTTGGCACTTGTATCCATTCAAGCAGCGTTTGGCAACAAGCCCTTCTTCCTGCCCGACTGGACCACCACACACAGGGCATTGATTTGGAAAGTCAAAGGGCTGGCTGTCCTTGGAGCGTTTTGAAAGAACAGGTCCTACAACCTGGGGGATCACATCCCCCGCCCGTTGCACAATAACTGCATCACCGACGCGGACATCTTTGCGCTTAAGTTCTTCTTCGTTATGAAGGGTTGCCCGGCTAACCATAACGCCGCCAACCAGTACAGGCTGCAAAAGGGCAACGGGCGTTAAAACACCCGTACGCCCAACCTGAACATCAATATTCAAAAGGATGGTCTCAGCCTGCTCTGCTGCAAACTTATGGGCAAGGGAATGCCTTGGTGAGCGACCAATACTGCCCAACCGTTTCTGCAGTTTAAGATCATTAACCTTATACACAACGCCGTCAATTTCGTAAGCCAGTGTAGGCCGAATGGCTTGAAGGCGGGCATAGTATCTTAAAAGATCTTCCCCTTTTTCACATAACTCAATCTCAGGGTTAACGGGCAGACCCCAGCGCTTCAAAGATTCCAGAACTTCTAGGTGAGTTTGATCCAGACTTCCGGATAAAGCTTCGTAAGTATAGGCAAAAAACCTTAAGGGCCGTTTAGCTGTAATCGCCGGGTCTAGCTGCCTTAAGGACCCTGCGGCTGCATTTCTTGGGTTGGCAAAGGGCGGCTCGCCCTCCTCTAGCCGTTTTTGATTCAAAACCTCAAAGTCAGAGCGGGCCATATAAACTTCGCCCCTGATTTCCACGTTTTCGGGAAAATCATCCCCTTGAAGCAGCAGGGGAATATCCCGAATTGTTTTAAGGTTGGCGGTTATGTTTTCCCCTTCTTGGCCGTCCCCGCGGGTTGCGCCCAGGACAAATTGACCCTTTTGATAATGAAGAGATGCGGATAAACCATCAATCTTAGGCTCGGCCACAAAGGTAATCGATTGATCTTCAGAAAGCTTCAAAAACCGCCTAATGCGACTTTCGAAATCCTCAACATCCTTACCTAAAAAAGCATTGTCCAAAGACAACATGGGCCTTCTGTGCTTAACCTTTTCAAACTCAGGGGCCGGGGGAGACCCCACACGTTGAGAAGGGCTGTCCTGGCGGCGCAAATCGGGAAACCGCTTTTCAATTTCATGATTTCTAAGGCACAATGCATCATAGGATTCATCCGATATCGCTGGGTCTGTCAGAACATAATAAAGGTGATTGTGGTGCGCAATTTCCTTAGCGAGCCTTTCTAATTCCTTTGCAGCTTCTTCCCGATTTAACGATTCAACAGGGGCCGTTGCTAATCTCATAAATATCCTCAACCATTCCTATAATAATCGCGATACCACTGGACAAAGCGTGGAATTCCCTCTGAAATGGGAACCTTTGGTGAATATCCCAACTGTTTTTCTGCTTTTTTTATATCACTAAAGGTTTCCAAAATATCACCATCTTGAAGGGGCAAAAAGTTCTTAATGGCCTTTTTTCCCAGAGTCTCTTCTAAAACCTCAATAAAATTTGAAAGCGATTCCTGCTTTTTATTACCCAGATTATAAATAGGATGCGCCGTATTTTTGGCAGGTGGCGGGACAATGCCCAGGGCCTTTAATATACCCTCTACGATGTCATCAACAAAGGTGTAGTCCCGTGCCATGTTCCCGTTATTGTAAACATCAATAGGGATGTCATTCAAAATTGATTTTGTAAACTTAAAAAGGGCCATATCGGGCCTGCCCCAGGGACCATAAACTGTAAAAAGGCGAAGGCCCGTAATGGGGAATTGATATAGGTGCCAATAGGATTCAGCCATCAATTCATTCGCTTTTTTTGTGGCCGCATAAAAGGAAATAGGGGAATCTGTTTGCTGATCCTCTGAAAAAGGAAGCGTCTTATTTGAACCATAAATAGAGGAGGTGCTGGCATAAACCAAATGTTTAAAATTCGCCTGATAACGGCACCTTTCCAAAACAACTGTGAATCCCATCAGGTTGCTTGCAACATAGGGATACGGGTCAATCAGGGAATATCTGACGCCAGCCTGTGCAGCCAAATGAACAACCTTTTCAATAGATTTTTCTGCGCTCCACATCGCAGCCATAGCATCCGGATCACTGACATCAATTTTGTAAAAATGAAAATTCGGGTGGGCTGAAAGCTGCCCTAACCTAGCCTCCTTCAATTCCACACTGTAATAGGAATTTAAGTTATCGACCCCAACGACCACTTCCCCTTTATCCAACAGAGCTTTGGTAAGATGAAACCCTATAAATCCCGCGGCACCTGTAACTAAAACTTTGGTCATGAATTTAAAAGGTTATCGTTCAAATCTTGGAAAAGTCTATTTGGGTTATACGGAGAAAACAAGCTTTAATCAACAACCGATTCAATCCGGGCCAGAGAGAAGGTAAAAAAAAATCATCATTTCCTGAATATTTATGCTATACTTCTACCCATCAAAACAGGGGTAAATCATGTCATCTGCGCACAAGCTTCTTGATCCAAAAAACGATGTTGCGTTTAAGCGAATCTTTGGAACAGAGAAAAATAAAGACATTCTGATTCATTTTCTAAATGACATGCTCGTGTTCAAGGAAAAAAAGCCCATCAAAGATGTTACCTTTTTAAAGCCCATTCTTGATCCTGAAATTTACACCCAAAAAACCAGCATCGTGGATGTGTTATGTAAAGACGAAGATGGCAATACCTATATTGTTGAAATGCAAGTTGCCAAGACAACAGGCTTTGAAAAAAGGGCCCAATTTTACGCCGCCAAAGCCTATTGCAACCAGGCAACCGTTGGGGAAGAGTATAAAAACCTGAAAGAGGTTGTTTTCTTAGCCATTGCTGACTACGTGATGTTTCCAGACAAAAAAGCCCTTAAGTCTGATCACATTGTTTTGGACAGAGACAGCTTTGAACATGATTTGAAAGATTTTTCCTTTACCTTTTTAGAACTTGGAAAGTTTAAGAAAGCAAAGGAAGATGTGGATTCCCTGACTGACGTTACCGAAAAGTGGTGTTATTTCTTCAAATACGCAGAGGACGTGACCCCTGAAGAGCTTCGAAAACTTATCAGCGAAGATCTTATTATCAAAAGAGCCTATGAAGAATTGTCTGGTTTTTATTGGACAGACGAGGAATTGATGTCCTATGAAGCCGTCATCAAGCGGGAACGGGACAACAAGGCCGTCCTAGACCAAATGTTTGAGGATGGATTGGAAATGGGAATGGAAAAAGGGATGGAGAAAGGATTAGAAAGGGGAATGGAAAAGGGAAAAATGGCGGAAAAGAAAGAAATCGCCCGCAAGATGTTATCTAAAGGTATCGACGTTGAGACAATAGCAGATACTACAGATCTATTTCTGGAAGAGATCGTCTCTCTAAAGCCCTCCAGTTACCCAATACCTCTTCCTCTCTCCGCCACCTCATGAAAAAAGTTCTGTCAGAGCATATTAGAGCTGCCGCATAAGGCTGGAATTTTAGGAAATTTTTTTAAAAGTGTATTTTCGTCATTGCAGTGATGAAGAAAAGGATGGATTTTTCCTGGGTCCCCGCCTCCGCTGGGATTGTGACAAGGGAATAGGGACTACACCAAGGGAACCAGGAAAGAGTATCTAAGTGATCGCGTGACCGTTAGCTTTTTGTCCTTCAGATTCTTTCTGCTGCTGGTAAAGGTAGGCAAAATCAACAGGTGAAAGCATTAGGGGTGAAAACCCACCGTCTCTGATTGCATCGGATATGATGTTGCGTGCAAAAGGAAACAAAAGGGATGGCGCATGGATCATAAGCAATGGCTCTATATGCTCTGGCGGGATATTCCCAAGAACCACAATTCCTGCATAACTTAACTCAGCCAAAAACACCTGCTCTTTATCTTGTTTGGCATCAACCTGAATATCCAAAACAACTTCAAATACTTTATCTCCAACGGGTCCTGCTTTTGCTTGAATGTCGACGGATATGGTTGGTTGTTTATTAAATTCTTCCGACAAAAACTTCAAAGGGTTTGGATTTTCAAAAGAAAGATCCTTTATATATTGACCTCTGATTGCAAACGGAAGAACAGCATCTTGGGCTTCACTCATTATGATTTTACTCCTTAAAACTTATAGAATTTCTTGAACTTAGCAGGCTTTTAAGATCCTCGTCTATCCCTGAGATTTAAGATGGGGATGACTGAAACGCCTTATCTGGCCCAAGCCCTATATATTTCACCATTAAAAACACATCGACAATTAATAGCGCCGTATAAAACACGGTAAACCCAATAAGCGTAATCCATACAGATGTTGAATCGATGGAAGACGCCGCACAGAACGTCGGCAAAACGCCCTCAATCGCCCAGGGTTGTCGGCCATGTTCGGCAACAAACCACCCAAGCTCTGCCGCAATCCACGGAAAGGGCAAACTGATTAGTGCCAATTTTAAAAACCACCGGTGCTTATCGAATTGCCGCCTGGCTGACAGATAAAAGGCGTAGGCAAAAAAGGCTATAAAGAATAGGCCAAAGCCAACCATCAACCGGAATGACCAGAATAACCAGGGCACATTGGGAATGGTCGAATGCGCAGCCTGGGCAATTTGATCATCCGTTGCCCCCAAAATAGGATCATGATACCGCTTTAAAAGAAGGGCGTAACCCAAATCCTTTGAATGCTCCTTAAAGGTTTGTAGAATTTTTTGGTTGTGACGGTCCTTCCTTAAATCTTTCATGGCTTGATAGGCAATCAGTCCATTTCGAATGCGCCCTTCGGCTTTTTTCACAAGATCTTGAATGCCTGGTATTTCCTGATCCAGGGAACGGGTTGCAATCAACCCAAGAAGCCAGGGCACTTTCACCTCGTAGTAAGTCTTATGATGCTCGACATCTGGAATTCCAAACACCACAAAACCAGCGGGGGCTGGTTCCGTTTCCCACATACCCTCAATCGCAGCCAATTTCATTTGTTGGTTTTGGCTTGTTGTGTACCCGCTTTCATCCCCCAGAACCACAACAGATAAAGCAGAGGCCAAACCAAAGCTTGCTGCGACAATCATCGATCGTTTAGCCAATTCCAAGTGACGCCCCTTCAGCATGTAGTACGCACTGACGGCAAAAACAAAGACTGCACCCGTCACGTACCCCGCACTGACTGTATGGACGACCTTACTTTGGGCAACGGGATTGAAAAAGATTTCATAAAAGGATGTTAATTCCATTCGCATGGTTTGTGGGTTAAATACAGCCCCCACAGGGTTCTGCATCCACGCATTGGCGATTAAAATCCATAAAGCTGAAAAGTTTCCCCCAATTGCCACAAGCCATGTTGCGGTTAAGTGACCAATCTTGGATAATTTGTTCCAGCCAAAAAAGAATAAACCAATAAAGGTGGCTTCCAAGAAAAAGGCCATCAATCCTTCAATTGCCAAAAGGGACCCAAAGATATCCCCCACATAATGGGAATAATAGGCCCAATTGGTTCCAAACTGAAATTCAAGGGTAATACCGGTTGCAACGCCCATGGCAAAGTTAATACCGAACAAAAGCCCCCAAAATTTGGTCATTTGCTTCCAAATAGGCCTATTTGTCATCACGTACACACTTTCCATAATCGCAAGCAAAAGCGACAACCCCAAGGTTAACGGTACGAAAAGAAAATGGTACATAGCCGTTAGCCCAAATTGAAGGCGCGACAACTGAACAACGGTTGGGTCAATCATGACTGATAAGCCTTTCTTCAAGGGTAATTGGGGTAATGGGTTGTTTTTTTACAGACACAAAATGAACAAAGGCCCACAAAATCGCCACCTTACAAATGATCAAGACAGCAAGCTTTCGGCCCAAAGGGTGCCAATTTCGAAAAAATAAACGCGGCGCAGACAAGGTTAAGGGGACATTTCCAATGCTTTTTCTTAAGACTACGTCCTTCTTTCTTCAAGGGCAACAGGGTTTTTAAAGCCCCGTAAACGTTTTGTTAAATAATTTAAACTATCTAACTTATCAAGATTTAAATTTTTTATGGGGGTTATATTTATGAATATAAAGTACATCGTATTATTTTTATCGCTTCTTCTTACTTCTGCTCCAAACCTTTTAGCTGCCGACCCTAAAGACGAAATACAGGGTGAAGCGTCCTGCGCTAGACCCAGGCATTTAATGGTCCAAGATGACGAAGACCCATCTTCTGATCATTTTGCACATTCGATATCTGAGGAAAGCCAAAACCAACAAACCAGAATTTCAATACCTATAAACCACCAAGATGAAGAACAGCGAAGCTGCATGCCTACATTTGACCGCTTTCTAGGGACCACCTTAAAAGTTATGGGTACCCCTGCTGCCATATTTGGCGGTGTTATGACAACAGTATGGTCGAATCATCATGAACCACTTGGACAAGCAGGTGTTGCTGTTTTGGGAATTGGGGGATTCTTGGATAGGTCTGGTGAATATTTTCTTAAGAAATCAAGAATGCTCGCAGCAGAAATGGAACGTGATCTGGACGAACAAGTATCAAAGTTAAAAAATTCAGCGATCATCTTAACAGACGAAGAAATCAATGAACTAGATGCTCAATTTTATGCAAACAGCATCAAATATCAAAGGTATCTAAGCTGCACAACAAAACTAGATAAAGCAGCAGGATTCATTCTTGACTTGTTTGGAATCCCGGCCGCACTAACAGGCGTCGGGCTGACTTTTTCAGCAGACCATCCCATAGCGGGGCCTTTTCTTGCTGCCAGCGGTGCAGCAGCCTACAGCCTAGGCGCTTTTCTTAATGAACGCGCTACAGCAAATAACGACCAGCTTAAGCGTATTGAGGCCTTCAATGCCGCCAAAACAGTGGCTATAGAAAAAAGCAGAAGCACGTCAAGACAAACCTCCACTGTAGTATCAAGGCAAGCTTCCCTGGAAAGCAGAGCACCTGAACAACCTCACACTTTGGTAACCATTCCTGAAGTGGATGAAGAATCTGCTATTTAAGACAGCTCGTTTTTCAAAGGGTCTGTTGCGTTCTTTAACCAATCAACAGACCCTTGATCAACCAAAGATGACAGATTAGCCCAAACCCTTTGATGATAGGAATCAACCCAATCTTTCTCTGCCGGTGAAAGCTGCCAGACGTTGATCAGATTCTTATCGTAGGGAACCAAAGTCAGTGTATCAAAAGCAAGCATATCCCTGTCCCCTTCGACAACCGCTGTTATGACCGTTACTAAATTTTCAAGACGAATTCCATACTCACCCGGTTTATAGTAGCCCGGCTCATTCGATAAAATCATCCCTGGCTGAAGGGGTGTAAAACTGATTGCCTTACTAACACGCTGGGGGCCCTCATGAACGTTTAGGTAACTGCCAACGCCGTGCCCAGTCCCATGATCAAAATCAAGACCCACCTGCCACAAATATTGACGTGCCAAAATATCCAGATGCGTGCCAACTGTTCCAACAGGAAAAATGGCCGCCGCAAGGGCAATATGCCCCCTTAAAACACGCGTATACCGATCCTTTTGTTCGTCAGTTGGGGCGCCAATGACAATTGTTCGGGTGATGTCTGTTGTTCCATCTAGATACTGTCCCCCTGAATCAATCAGGTATAGACTGTTCGGGCATAGACGGGAATTTGTTTGAAGCGTTGGCCGGTAATGAACCACAGCACCATGAGGCCCCCATGAAGAAATACTTGGAAAACTAAGATCATGGCAATGTGGTTGACCTCTGCGCTGTGCTTCCAAATGTTTTGCAGCATCAATTTCAGTAATTTCCATTTCAAGTACGTTTTTCTCAAGCCACGCTAAAAAGTTAACCATCGCAGCACCATCCCTTTGATGGGCAGCATAGGCGCCTTTTAGTTCGGTCGTATTTTTGACAGCCCGCATAATTAGACAGGGATCATCACCGTAGATAACCTTTGCCTCCGCTTGACGCAAGGTATCATAAACTTTTTGAGGAACTTGTTTTGGATCTAAAAAAACACTTTGCTCAGAAAGAAGACTAAGTTCACCAAGAAATGTTCCTTCTGGTTTCCAACAAACTGCTCTGCCACAATAATCACGTATTTCATTCGTGACTTTTTCTAAATCAACAAAAACATCAACTGTGGCATCAGATCGTAAAATAAGAAAAGCATGACAAACAGGCGTATATCGAACATCCCCACCCCGAATATTTAAAAGCCATGCGATCGATTCGGGAGAGGTTAATACCAAAACATCAGCGTCAATTCCTTCAAGGACCCTTGAAACTCGTTGACGCTTCTCAAGGCTTTCCTGCCCACTCCATTGCAAAGGATGGGGAACAATAGGCACCAAGGGTGAAGGGGGTTTATCTTGCCACAAACAATCAATTGGATTTTCAGAGCAAGCGTAGAGAGATCCACCCAATTCAGCAATCAAAAGTTTCCATTCCTTAAATTGCTGAACGGTATGAAGCCATGGATCATAAAGGATTCGGCCCTCAGCCGGAAAAGACTCAGTCAACCAGGCTCTAATATCTTCCTTGGAAAGCTTGCAAACTTGAAAAAGAGATGAATCAACCTGTTCTTCAGCCTGAAGAGTGTAGCGACCGTCTACAAACAAACAGGCCTTTTTCAAAAAGACAACCGCAAATCCTGCGGAGCCTGTAAAGCCTGAGAGCCAAGCCAGTCGTTCTTCAGAAGGTTTCACGTATTCGCCCTGGAAACAATCTTCCCTAGGCACAATGATACCATCGTAATGATTATCTTTTAAAAACTTCCTGAGGTTTTCAAGACGCGCTGAGTGACATGATGAAGAAGCCATTGGTGTTAGGCGCATGCGTTATCCTTCATAACCATCTTTTTACAACAATCCAGCAGCATACAAGTTTTGATTTCATACCTTCCAATCGTCACTGCCAGCCCCGGGGCACGGCAGTCCAGGCAGCTGTTTTTTCTGGATCGCCACGACTGCCAGCGGCCTCGCGATGACGCAAGAGAAGTTAAACATCAAGCCTGCACACTGCGTTAGCTAAGTTAAGGTTAGCATATATTTTCCCGCAAATAGAACCAGGATTCTTATATTCAAAAATTACTGTTTTAAATATATATTTATCTTTAGTAATGTATGTTATATCTTATTGGTTTTTTATGTATTAGAGAATATACATTCAAATAGGCTTCTTTACCGCAAATAATGGAAAATGAGAAAGAAATTCCCCTGGGATTTATAGAGGCACCTAATGATAGTCTTGGCGGGAAATGGTAAACCTACCTTATATAATTGAGAAAGGCCCTACAAGGACACGATACATGAAAAGAGAGTTTGAAGAGAACATTCCCAAAAAAAAATCCCTTAACTCATCGTGGGCACTAATTGCCGGCCATGTTATTGAGTGTTTTGATAATACCCTTTATGGGTTCTTTGCCGTCATGCTGGCTCCCCTTTTCTTCCCGTCCACCTCTCATGCTGTGCAGATCTTGGGATCTTACGGGGCTTTTGCCGCTGGATTTCTAGCACGCCCCCTTGGGGCGATTATCTTTGGTGCTGTTGGGGATAAAAAAGGTCGAAGAAGACCCCTACTTTATTCTATGGGGTGCGTTGGAATACCAACAATTGGTATTGGTCTTTTACCCTCTTACGACACTGTGGGAATTATGGCCCCCATTTTTTTAGTCCTTTTTCGCCTGATTCAAGGACTATTTATGGGGGGAGAATTTGCAGGCGTTAACGTCTATTTACTAGAAGGACCCCATAAAAAAGCTTTAGGGAAAAGGACGGGTTACCTAATTTCCTCTGGAATCACAGGCGCCATTTTGGCAACTGGATTTGGCGCATTGATGAGCCTTGAATTTATGCCCACATGGGGATGGAGAGTGCCCTTTTTGATGGGAGGATTATCAGCTTTCTGCGTTTACTTATTCAGGCGTCAGGTTTCAGAAACAGAGGATTTTGTCCGGGAAAAAGTCACAGAAACAACCATGACTTCACCCTGGAGGGAAGTCTTTTTGAACCATAAATTGATTCTGGCTATTTCCTGCTTGGCTTCTGGCCTAACCATCATGCCCCTTTATCTTGCGACTATTTTTGGCAATCGTCTTTTTAAGGAAATTGGGTTTAGCCAGTCCGAAAGCATGTGCCTAAATATGTTCGGCATGTTCTTAGATGCCGTCTTTGTTATTGTTTGCGGAAAACTTGCAGACAAACTTGGCTTTAAAAGGCAAATGATTTTGGGATCCATGATCATTTTCTTCATAGCGATTCCAGCTTATATTCTGGTCTTGCCGCCGTACATTTCAACACTCAATATTTTTCTGCATATCTTTATGCTTAGTACTTTTGGGTGTGTCATTAATGGATGCGCCATGCCCTATATTGGACGTTTGTTCCCAATTCGTTGCCGCTACACGGGCCTTGCGCTTAGCATTACGGTTGGTCACGCCCTATTAGCAGGAACGATTCCGCTTGTGGCATCCTTCCTGACTGACTTTATGGGAACGCGCCTTGCGCCAGCCTTTTGGTTAATGTTTATCGCAGGAATTACAACCATTGGAATTTCCTATACGAACCAATTGGCCCAGGATTAGCACCCCTCACACCCAGCTTGCCATCGGGGGTAAGGACATTAAAATCGCTTCCACATTTCCGCCAGTTTTAAGGCCAAACAGGGTTCCCCTGTCGTACATCAAGTTAAATTCAACGTACCGACCACGCTTGGCGTATTGCTTTTTCCTGTCTTCCTCTGTCCAGGGGGTGTGCATACGCCGTCTCACAATTTCTGGGTAAATCTTTAAAAACGCCTCGCCAACATCCTTGGTAAAGGCAAAGTCATGATCAAAGTTACCCGTATTCAGGTTATCGTAAAAAATGCCCCCTACCCCGCGCGCTTCGCCCCGATGAGGCAGATAAAAGTATTCGTCGCACCATTTTTTGAAATGAGCATAGTCGTCTGGACCGTGGGCATCGCAAGCCTTTTTCATAGCCGTATGAAAATCCTTCGTGTCGTCTTCAAATTCAAAGGTTGGCGTTAAATCAGCCCCGCCCCCATACCAACCAACTGTTGTTTCAATGTGGCGGGTGTTCATGTGAACTGTGGGCACAAAGGGATTTCTGGGGTGAATCACAAGCGACAGACCACTGGCCCAAAAACGCGGATCCTTCGATGCGCCTGGGATATGGCTTTGAAATTCTGGGGGAAATTCGCCGTAGACAGTTGAAACGTTAACCCCTGCTTTTTCAAAAACAGATCCCCGCATAAGGCCCATTGTCCCGCCGCCGCCATCAACTGATGCATCCCTCCTCCAGGATTTAAAATCAAAGTGACAGGGTGAAAGGTTCGCATCCGCTTGAAAGTCTTGCTCAATACTCTCTAAAGCTTTGCAAATGCGCCCCTGTAAGGACCCAAACCAGTCAGAGAGGATTGTTTTTTGTTCCAATGTTGTCATTTTTAAGTCCCCGTGTTTGCCGAAGTGCTTCGCCTAACACCATAGAGGCAGCAACAGCCAAATTCAAGGACCTGACGCCCGGTTGCATGGAAATTTTTATTTGATGGTGACAAGCGTCAAAAACAGGATCTGGAACACCGTCACTTTCGCGCCCCACCATCAGGATATCGGTCTGCTGAAAGTTAAAATCCAGATAATCAGTGTCAGCCTTTGTATCAAGAAGGATCAAACGCTTAGGTGCCACGGTTTTATAAAATTCGTCCCACCCAGGATGGCGGGTTACAGTGGCAAGGTCACGGTAATCCATACCTGCCCTTTTCAACCTGGCATCGTCCCAAACAAAACCACATGGGTCAATAATGTCAATTCCAATACCAACGCAAGCCCCAAGGCGCATCAACGTCCCTGTGTTCTGGGGAATTTCAGGCTGATAAAGGGCGAGGCGCATGACCTACTTTTCAATCCTTGGGAAAACGCCCTTGGGCTCTGGTAAGGATCTGCCTGGAACCAAAACATTCATAAAGGATGTGGAAGCCGCCAATTGATCCAAAATCTGGGCACTTGCAAGGGGCAAAATAGGCTGCGTTAGTATGGCAAGTTTTCGAATTGTTTCTGCCAAGACATATAATATGGTTTTCATGCGGACGGGGTCCGTGGTTTTTAATCCCCAGGGTTTTTGGTCGTCCACATATTGATTAGCCTTAAATATCACTTGCCAGATATGTTCGCAGTAACGATGAAAAGCAAAACTATCCATGTCTTTTTCTAGGGTTGCAGGTAATGCGTCAACTTCCTTTAACAAAGCCTGATCTTCAGCCGTAAAATCACCGTGGGCAGGGACTTTCCCGTCGCATTGCTTGTAAATAAACGACAAAACGCGCTGCACCAAATTCCCATAAGAATTAGCAAGATCGCTGTTGTAGCGATTGATCAGGGACTGCAGAGAAAAATCGCCATCTTGCCCAAAGGAAATTTCACGAAGCAAGAAATAACGAACTGCATCAAGGCCAAAAATATCTATAAGCCCAATGGGGTCAACAACATTCCCAAGCGACTTTGACATCTTGACGCCTTCGATGGTCCACCATCCATGGGCAACGATTTTCTTGGGAAGAGGTAAGTTTGCTGCCATTAAAAAGGCCGGCCAATAGACGGCATGGAACCGCAAAATGTCCTTGCCGACCACATGCACAGCCTCTGGCCAAAATTTTTGAAAGTCAGCGGAATTGGTGTCAGGATATCCAAGGGCTGTTATATAATTGGTCAAGGCGTCCAGCCAAACATACATAATGTGTTTTGGATCACCTGGCACGGACACACCCCAGGAAAAGCTGGTTCTTGAAATGGATAAATCCCGAAGCCCCCCTTTGACAAAACTAATCACCTCGTTCCGGCGGGACTCTGGCGCAATGAAATCAGGGTTCTCTTCATAAAATTTCAAAAGCTTATCCTGGTATTCTGAAAGCTTGAAGAAATAGCTTGGTTCCTCCACCCATTCAACCGGCGCCCCTGTTGGCGCATTGCCGTCAATCAGGTCACCTTCTGCGTAGAAAGCCTCGTCCCGAACGGAATACCAACCTGCATAGCTACCAAGATAAATTTGGTTCCGCTTTGCCAGTTCCTGCCAAAGGTGCTGAGCAGCCTTTTTGTGCCTTTCCTCAGTTGTGCGGATAAAATCATCGTTCGTAATTTTTAATTCTTTTGCCAAATGGCGAAATGTTCCTGAGACCTTATCCACAAAATCTTGGGGTCTCATGCCGGCGTCACTGGCCGCCTTTTCAACCTTTTGGCCGTGTTCGTCTGTGCCTGTTAAAAACTTAACCTCGTAGCCACCTAAACGCTTGAACCGCGCCATTGTATCGCATGCCAGGGTTGTATAGGCATGCCCAATGTGAGGGGCATCATTCACATAATAAATAGGTGTTGTGATGTAAAAAGTTTTTTGTTTGGTCATGGTAACACTCGCTATTTTTTTAAGTGTAAATACTAGGGTTTTCGATAATCAAAAAGCAAGAGAGCATTAATTGACTTTTATCCAAATGGGTCGTCTTTGCCCCCTTTAAAAAGGCTGTTAAAGATTCAAAAACCTTAACCCAATGCGCTTGTTCTGGGCCCTTTGCGGCCAAAACAGCTTTATAGGCATACTGTTCAATCAACCACAGAAAGCAGGAATACTGGGTTTTATCCTTAGAAACGTCGTCGCAAAATCGTTGCGCTGCTGCCGTTTGTCCACCCCGGGCAGCTTCTATAGCCTTAGCTAATTTGCGGGTAAAATCAGCCCCGCCCGCTTTTAACAAGGAATCATAAAGCCCCAAACTGCCCTGCGCATACTCAAAAATGTCTTCCTCAATAGAAAGGTGACCTAGATCAGCAATTGACAAAGGTTCCAAGTTCACCTTTTGGCAGCGCGACCGAATCGTTGGCAGCACTTGCCCCAAAGAATGGCATACAAGTAAAAACAGGGTTTTTGCAGGGGGTTCCTCCAAAACCTTTAAAAGAGAATTCGAAGCCGCCCGATTCAATTCATCAGCAGCGTCAACAATGACAACGCGCCACCCTGGGATGGCTGGTGATTGATACAAAAAATCCAGGGTTTTTCGGGCTTCATCCACAGGAATTTCGTTAACCCTTTCCCCGTCCGCATTTTCTGGCCTTTCAATGACCAAAAAATTGGGATAAGAACCAGCTGTAATTTGACGATCTACAAGGGCTGCTGACAAACCTGTTGGGTTTTGTGGGTTTACTGCCAAAACCTCCCTCGCCAGATGATAAGCAAGGGTTGCCTTCCCAATTCCCCGTTGCCCTACCAAAAGCCAAGCGGGGGCAAGATTACCTTGATAATACAAAGTTTTTAGCATCTCCAGGACCTTTTGGTGTCCCATAACCAAGCTACCATTAGAAAAATCCATCTTTTTCTTCTCGAACCCCACGTTTTTTACTATTTTTTAAGCTATTTGATCTATATACTGTTAGGTGGTTAGATGTCCCTTGCAATGAATGTTACTAGACCTTCAGCTGCCTGCGGCAAGATTATTATTTAAGGAGCTTTTATGAACAAGAAATTATACGTCAGCAATTTGGCCTTTACAATGGACGATGGAACTTTAGAAGGCATTTTTGCTGAAGTAGGGTCAGTTGTTTCCGCCAAGGTTATAACAGATTTTCGGTCCGGCCGCAGCAAAGGGTTTGGTTTCGTCGAAATGGCAAATGACAATGAAGCTGAAGATGCAATTAAAAAATTAAATGGAACAGAAATCATGGGACGCACAATTAGCGTTGCCGAAGCACGTCCACAAGAGCCTCGCGAGAATCGTGGCGGTGGCGATCGTAATGGCGGTGGTGGTTACCGCAGCGGTGGCGGTGGCGGCGGAGCTTCCCGTGGTGGTGGTGGTGGTTACCAGGGCGGTGGCGGTGGTGATCGCTATCCTCGTGACCGTTACTAAGGTCTCTTAGTTAGAGTAAAGGGCTGCTTTGGGAACCTGAGGCAGCCCTTTTTCTTTTTACCCCTTTTAAAAGATAGAATTCATGCACACCCTTCAGACCACAATCGAAACCGCTTGGGATAACAAATCAAATCTTGAATCCTTTCCTGATCTAAAAAAAACGGTCAGTGATGTCTTAGCCCTTTTAGGGCAAGGAAAACTTAGGGTTGCTGAAAAATCTGAGGGTAACTGGCACATTAACCAGTGGGTTAAAAAGGCTGTTTTATTATCCTTTCGCCTGAATGCAAATACAATAATCGGCAAAGAAAGCGACATAACACACTGGTACGACAAGGTTCCCCTAAAATGTGCTAGCTGGAATGACCACCAGTTTCAAGAGGCTGGATTTAGGGCGGTTCCGGGCTCAATCGTCAGGGAATCCGCTTATATTGCGCCTGATGCCATTTTAATGCCAAGTTTTGTAAACGTCGGCGCCTATGTGGGACGGGGAACGATGGTTGATACGTGGGTGACAATTGGGTCTTGCGCCCAAATCGGTGCGAATTGCCATATTTCGGGTGGCGTTGGAATTGGTGGCGTGCTGGAGCCGCTTCAGGCAAACCCCGTTATTATTGAAGACAACTGTTTTATTGGTGCCCGCAGCGAAATTGCTGAAGGCGTTATTATTGAAGAAGGGGCCGTGATTTCCATGGGCGTATTCCTGGGCGCCTCTACAAAGATTGTTGACCGTCAAACTGGTGAGGTTTTTAAAGGGCGCGTCCCAGCCTATTCCGTTGTCGTTCCAGGGTCCCTGCCCGCCGCAGACGGCAAGGGTCCGTCCCTTTCGTGCGCTGTGATTGTCAAACGCGTCGATGCACAAACGCGCAGCAAAACATCCCTGAATGACCTTTTGAGGGATTAACCATGTCTTTGGATCCCGCTTCTTTAACCCAGGCTCTGATCCAGAAACCAAGCGTAACCCCAAAGGACGCAGGGTGTTTGGACCTCATCACCCAGCACCTTGAGGATATGGGATTCACCTGTCATCGCCTGCCCTTTGGGGATGTCGATAACCTTTATGCGCGCCTTGGGACCCAAGAACCCAACTTTTGCTTTGCAGGACACACGGACGTTGTCCCAATCGGGGATCAATCGCACTGGACCCTGCCCCCCTTTGGCGGAGAGATCAAAGATGGATTTGTGTATGGCCGGGGGGCGGTCGATATGAAGGGTGCCATTGCCTGCTTTATAAGCGCTGTTTCTGAAATTCTAAAAGACGGTGCCCCTAAAGGGTCAATCAGCTTTATTCTGACAAGTGACGAGGAAGGGCCTGCCAAGGACGGCACCGCCCGGATCATAGAATGGCTTAAAGCGCGCGATGAAAAAATATCCGCCTGCCTTGTGGGCGAACCCACTAACCCCAAAGAATTGGGACAAATGATTAAAGTCGGGCGCCGGGGCAGTTTGAATGGGACGGTAATCGTTCGGGGGCGATCAGGACACGTTGCATACCCCCACTTTGCACATAATCCCATCCCCCCGCTTTTAGATTATCTACAAAGCCTGCTGCAAAAACCTTTGGACCAGGGAGCCAAAGATTTCGACCCATCCAACCTAGAAATTACCAGTGTGGATACCGGGAATTTGGCAAACAACGTCATTCCGGCAAGTGCCTCAGCCAATTTCAACGTTCGATATAATCCGGCCTATACAGAGGGTTCCCTTAAAACGTATTTGGATTCTGTGTTAGAGGGTGCCAAGGCCAAGCATGCAGCTGACTTTGACTGGTCTGTGTCCTATCAGGTCAGCGGTGAAGCCTTTTTGACCCATAATCCGGCTTTACGAGACTTAGTTGCGGGGGCTGTTCAGAAAGTAACGGGGATGCAGCCAGAATTCAGCACATCAGGCGGCACATCGGATGCACGGTTTTTAAAGGACATCTGCCCCGTTGTTGAATTTGGTTTGATTAACGCCGAAGCCCACCAGGTTGATGAAAAAGTATCCGTCCAGGATTTAAAAACCCTGACCCAGATATATACAGAAATTTTGCGGGGAGTGTGGCCCAGCCCTTAGTAAATACCATCTTCCGCTTAGACCACTTGATCCTTAAGATGCAATGTATTGAACGAAGTAATCTGCTGGTATCATGATTTGAAAAGGTCAGAACCTTCTCAAAGAGACTTTGTCTGTTTGGGGACAGTTTTATGCTCTTGTAGGATAGGCATACCTAAAACTTGAAAATCCGAGAAATTCAAAAAGAATTTCATCCTTTAGTAGAAATTGTAACAAAACCCAATTTTCACCTTGAGTTTTTCTTGATTTTAATCTAAGTGTGTTGAAAATTTAACAAAAAAAATAAAAAGAAACATGCTTAAAAATTTTCTCAGAGTATCAACTCCTATTACCTTTGTGACTGGTTTCTTTGTGTTTTTTAGTTCTAGTCAGATATGTGGTAGTGATTTTAAAGATTCTTGTATGGATAAAAGAAAAGCTGCCGTCAACCTCCAATTAGATATGCATGAATTATGCAACGATATTCTTGGAAAGCCTGTGGCAAACAGTAATGATGCTATAAAGCAAGTGAAGTCGCTCTTAATAGACAGTGGAAACACCGACCTACTCCCAGATATCCGTGAACTCCAAACCATCAATCGTGAGGGAAACAAAGCTAAACACGATTGGACTCAAGGTTACTGCTCCTTAGCTGGGGGATCTTTAAGTCAAAACCAAGCTAGAGAAATAAGATCAAGTGCCGCAATAGCTGAAAGCCAAACGAGAGGTACTCTGCATACCGAACAGCGTTGGGCACCAATGCCTGCTGCACGAAACACGAGATATGGTGGAGTTGGGCAGGACCTTAGTCATCTAGGGAGTGCCGTAATGGGCCCACCACCTCCGACCCCTTATGAACAGGCTCTTTTTAGAGCTAATCGTGGAATTGCAACATCATATGATTTCGAACAACTTGGTATTGGCGCCCCGCTCCCCCCTATGTTCCCCGCAGCATCTACCTCTAAGGAAATAGAAAAGAGCAACATTCAGGCTATACGGGAAGGGAGGAATACTCTATGGCTTGAACAAGCCAAATCAGCTCAGGAATCTGGACGTCGGTTAACTTCAACAGAGGAAACCATCTTAGAAGCCGAGAAGGAATATAAGCAAGGGGAGAAAAAAATTCAATTGTGTTGGAAAGATGAGAGATGTATAGATACATCTTGTCCTTTCAGACATACCTGGCGGTAGGTTTGCTGCTTTTCTATGCATGAAGAACAGAAACATCTAGAAAATTAGAGAGATACCCTGTGTGCGAGTTTTAGGTTTGACGCTTCACTTCTCTAGTACCCCTGTGGTTTAACAACAGGGTCCGGGAAACGTGCAAAAAATATCTGGACCCTGCGATCAAGTCGCGGGGCTTGTGTCTTCCAATTAGCCTTAAGTTTTCGTTGACAAGTTTCTAGATTTTTTAGGAGGATAGGGATTTCATTTTGTAATAAATTTTAAGGAAAATAGAATAAAA
>Ga0208872_1000827_pt1 | contig 20874 bp, 9 predicted proteins | sample CryBogCBH12Aug08_FD_185508 | JGI IMG/M metagenome (GOLD analysis project Ga0208872, IMG submission 185508) | Freshwater microbial communities from Crystal Bog, Wisconsin, USA - CBH12Aug08 (SPAdes) | ecosystem: Environmental > Aquatic > Freshwater > Lake | place: Crystal Bog, Wisconsin, USA...
GGCTGCGGGGCGACCAAATCAATATATTGGAACAAGCCGTCAGCCGGTGCGTTCGTCGTCCAGATTGCCGCCCAATCCGTCAGGTTCGTCGAACGCAGCACACTGTAGCCATAGGTCGGAATGCCGGCAAAATTCAGTGTCGCCGTGCCGCCAGTGGTGCCGGCTAAGGTGCTCTGTCCAAACAACGGCGTGCTGTCCACATTTATGGTCACGATTGCACTATTAGTCCCGCCAAACCCGTCGCTGACAGTGTAGGTGAACTGGTCTGTCACTGCGTTGGTATTGTAATACATTACATAACCGTTAGAAACTGTCACCATAACTAAATTCGTGCTCGTGCTGACCCCAACCAGCGATAAACGATCGCCATCAACATCCGTCGCATTGCTTAACAAATTGGTGATGGCAATCTTGATCTGATTGACGGCTGCATTGCGGGTGTAGCTCCCGTTATTGGCCACCGGTGGGTGATTGGTAACGATCTGAGTCATGGTGTTAGTAGCAGCCAAGTAATTTGAATCGCCACTGTAAATGGCCGAAATAATATTGGTGCCACGCGGCAGATTGCTCAACGAGGGGCTATTTGCCTCACCGCCAATAAGGGAATTTGAGCTGGCTGGCGAGCCATTAGTCATGAAGGTGACAGTACCAGTGGCAGCGCCCGCAGTTGCTCCGTTGGTTTGTACTGCCGCCGTGAACGAAAGTGGCGCCAGATAACCGTTGATGGGGGCTGACGAAGAGAGTGCAATGGTTGTCGGCCCGATGTTCAAATATAGCTCACCATTGATGATTTGAAGCCAAGGGGCGGCAGTGGTGCTGGCACCACTCAAGTAGACGCCAACCGGCATGTTGCCGGCCACTAATCCGACACTGCCATTAGCAGCTTTGGAGATGATTTTATAGCTGCCGGCGGTTAAAGCCGACCCTGTGTTGTTGATTATGATTTTTGTTCCTGTCGAAAGCGTCAGCGTACCGTTTGTCACCATGAATGCCGGGATGCCGGCGGTATAGGTAAGCGATATATTGCCTGAACTGCTGTTTATATTGCCATCAAGCACTGCTGTTGAGGTGGAATTACTTAACGTCTGGCCAAAGCCCAGCGTAAAGGTGGAATTCAAGCTGGAAACGCCAAATACCGCTCCACTGCCAACAATGATGTTTGGACTGGCCAACGAACTGCTGCCTGTCAAGGCCAAAGTGCCGCCATTGATCGTTGTGTTGCCGCTGTAGGTATTGGCACCCGAGAACGTCCATTTGCTGCTGTTACTCTTCAAAATGGCCGTCTGATTCGTATAGCTAATGGAGACCGTGTTGGTATTGTCGCTGATCACACCGTAAATTTGGTTCGCCGTCGAAGTGCCATCCAGTGCCAGCGTGGCAAGCGTATTGTATGGGGCACTACTTACTTGCGGCGCTACGTTGCCGATGGTTATGTTGGCGCCAATTGGCGCAATGGTTTCCGTCACGCTATACCAGTTGCCGAAGCTCAGGCTGGTGAAAGCAATGGTGTCCACGGCGCCGCCAGTCGGAGCATTGGGTCCGGCTAATACATTCAGCGTACCCGGAACATTGTTGAGGCTCAGATTCAGACTGCCAAAGTTATGCGTAATGCCGCTGCTGGCTCCTGCCGTGGCCCGGTTGAGCATCAGCGTGCCCACAGTGGCCACGGAAGCCGTATCCAACGACACGTTATAGACCGGGTTGGCGCCGCCGAATGCCGTGTCGGTGGACAGTTGATTGGTTGCCACCGACTGGATGTGCAAGGTGCCGCCGTTGGTTCCAAGCGCACTGACATTGGCCAAATTTAAAATGCCGCCGTTGAGAGTGGTGCCGCCAATGTAAGAGTTATTACCTGATAAGTTTAATGTTCCGCCACCGTTTTTCTTTAAAACACCGGAGCCACTGACCGTGCCGGCAATCGACTGACTGTTGTAAGTGTTGAATGCCAGAGTCGCATTGTTTGTGATGAAACTGCTGGCAATTGCGCCATCATGTCCGCTATTTCCGTCCCCCAGCTGCAACGTTCCGGAGCTAATTGTGGTGGACCCGCTGAAGGTGTTAACACCGGTAAGAATCCAAAGACTCGTTGCGCCGCTGCCCCCCTTTGCCAGCGAAACACCTCCGGACGCACCGCCGTCGCTGATAATACCGCTGATGGTATTGGCAGTCGGGCTTGACCCTATCAAGTTAAGAATAATTCCGGCAGAGGTCGTTCCGCCGGAGATGCCGCCGCCAAAGTTCAGAGTACCGCCGGAAGTGCTGACGTTTCTGAAGTTAATTATTCCTGCCGTGGAGCTGCTGGGCGGCTCCAAAATGAGAGGGCAGTTGATGGTTTCCGTAGCTACTTCTGCTGCTTGCGAAATATTCACTTGGTTTACGCCACTGGCGCTGGTGAGGTGCAGCGCATTGCCAGCTGTGGAGCCGATAAAATAGGGGCCGGTATTGGCATTGTTAAAGATTAAGGAACCGAGGTTTCGACCGGAATCAATGACGATGGGATTGGCCGCCGAATTGCCCCAAGTATTGGCAATGGCGGCATTAAATGTGGCAGTGTCAGCGCTGGTGGTGCTGCTCGTGGAGCCGGGCACGGCGGTCCAATTGGCGGTCGTGGACCAGTTGCCGTTAGCTGTGGAGCCGCCGTTCCAGGTTCCGCTGGCAGCCGATGCAGGCTGCGCTGCCATAAACGCCAGAGCAATCAAAGCGACAAGGCCAAGCGTCCATTTGCGGCAGGATTCGTTCAAATGATAAGAATTCATATGATGGTTATGGTTTTTTCTGTTTGTTAGGATTCTGAGGAGCAGTTTGATAAATTTAAAAAACACAACACCAGCGACTTCCATCAATGATGGTGGGATGCTGCGGTTCGGGTTGAGGTGGGTATTTCGCCAAATAGGTCAATTGTTTTTGCAAGTTCACGGTAAATCTATTAAAGATATCAAAGCCTCAGTTTCCGTCCATACGCATAACGATGCGTATGAACCTATAAAAACGGTTGGCGGCTAATTTGTATAAGGCTTTTATTTCTCCAGTTGGCAAATGATCAGGTTTCTGGCGTATGGCGTAGTAAATGCCCCAGGGGCACCGCATCACATCATACTTTCGTTTCACTGATTTATTCACTTTCAAGTTAACACTCCATTTATCATTGGAATGTCACCCGCCTTCCTACAATATCAGTCTCATGAACTGGTCGTTAGCACGCCAGCCATTGAGCATCACAAGGCACGTGAGACAGCCAAAGTAGTTTCTCGCGCCACATTTTTATGAGGAGTACATATAGGCGGATAAAACTCGGCGCATTCATTTTTATCGGAATTTTATTGGTGGCGCCGCTCACGAAGGGCGCACCAACTGCCGCGCCGAAATTGCCGCCGATTGCCGCCGGGCCGTTCAAGCCCGACTGGAATTCACTCACGAATTACCAGTGTCCGGAATGGTTTCGGAACGCGAAATTCGGCATCTGGGCGCATTGGACGCCGCAATGCCAACCCGAACACGGCGACTGGTATGCGCGGCGAATGTATATCCAGAGCGATCCGGACTATGAATCGCACTTGAAGGAATACGGACATCCTTCCACCAACGGTTTTAAGGACATCATTCGGCTGTGGAAACCGGATCATTTTGATCCCGCGGCCCTGTTGAAATTTTATAAGGAGAATGGCGCGCGATACTTCATGGCGCTGGCCAACCATCATGATAACTTTGACAATTGGAATTCAAAATATCAGCCGTGGAACTCGGTAAACGTCGGCCCCCACATGGATATTGTCGGACGTTGGTCAGCGGCCGCGCGCGAGAACGGGCTGCGCTTTGCCGTGAGTATTCATGCCGATCGTGCTTGGGGCTGGTATGAGGTCGCGCAAGGCGCGGATAAAACGGGACCGTTGGCTGGTGTGCCTTATGACGGCAAATTGACCAAAACCGATGGTAAAGGGCAATGGTGGGACGGGTTAGACCCGCAAGATCTCTATGCACAAAACCATCCTAAAGGGGCTCCTTTGGACGAGGTCTATTGTCTCAAGTTTTATCTTCGCACCAAGCAGCTCTGGGATGATTACCAACCGGACATGATCTGTTTTGACAACTCAGTCGTGCCACTGCCGGAGGCCGGTGAGCAATATGGCCTGAATCTTTACGCCCATTTTTATAATACACGTCTGGACAAGGACGGCCGCACCGAGGCGGTGGTCAACGCCAAACGGCTGAATTCAATGCAGCAGGAGGCCATGGTTATGGACATTGAACGCGGCAAAGCCGACCACATCCTGCCGCAGCCCTGGCAAACTGAAAATTGCCTTGGACGATGGCAATACGACCGGGAAATTTTTGAAAAACACGAATACCAATCCGCCGGAACCGTCATTCGGCTGCTGGCGGATATTGTCAGTAGGAACGGCAACTTGATGTTGAGCGTGCCGCTCCAGCGCAACGGACAGCCGGATGCCGATGAAATCCAGATTGTAAAGCAAATCGGCGCTTGGTTGAAAATCAACGGCGAGGCCATTTACGCGACGCGCCCCTGGAAAATTTATGGCGAGGGACCTTCGACGACCTGGCACGAAAAGGCCGGGCATCATCAGGACGCTATCAAGGCAGTCTCAGCCAGTCCTTTCACAGCCGAGGACATTCGGTTCACCCAAGCCCAGGATGGCGGGAGCCTTTATGCTATTGTCCTCGCGTTGCCGGCCAACGGCCGGATCAGTGTCACAACTTTGGCCGCAGGCTCACAGTTGTGGCCTAAAAAAATCGGCAGCGTGCAGATCCTCGGCGGCGGTCAGTTAAAATTCACGCGGGATGCTTTCGGGCTGCACGTCACTCTGCCAGAAAAATATTACGAGCCAATCGCCTTTGCGCTAAAAATATCGACGCAAACAAATTGAGTCATAGATGATGAACTTGTTGAAACAGCCAGACAGTTTAGAGTCGCCTCAAATAAACCGCAGGTAGTCGCCATAATCCGTGTGCCACCGCTCTGTCGCCGCCTGGTTGTGCGAATCGCTGCGACACGCAGATAAAAACTGCCGGAGGCCAGGCCGTCGAGCCAGTGGAAGACGACGCCGAGTAACGGATTTGGTTGCATGGAATATCGGGTGGGTTAGTTGCGTTTGCTCAAAATATTTTTTTCGTAACTCTTCACTTCCGCCAGCCAGGCGTCGCCGACGGGCACCCCCTGCTGTTCGCAGAAATAATCCCAGACGGCGCCGAACGGCAGTGTCTTGGCCTCTTCCTGCAACGCCAGCCGCGTGGTGAAATCGCCCGCGGCTTCCGCCGTGCGAATGAGCGGCGTCTCCAGCAAGGCGACGAGCAGCGCCCGCAGCAGGTTGCGCGTGCCGATGGTCCAGGCCGCGACCCGGTTGATGCTCGCGTCAAAATAATCCAAGCCGATATGGACGCGTTGCTCAAAACCATTCACGGCAATCTCGCGCGCTATGGAAAGCAAATCATCATTGAGAATCACGACGTGATCGCTGTCCCAGCGGACGCCGCGGCTGACGTGCAGCAGAATCTCCGGCATGAACTGCAGCACGCTGGAAATCTTGTCCGAGATGCTTTCCGTCGGATGATAATGGCCAGCGTCCAGCGTCAGCAGTTTCTTCCGGCTGACGGCGTAACCCATGTAAAACTCATGCGAGCCGACGACAAAGCTTTCGCTGCCGATGCCAAACAGTTTCGGTTCGACCGCATCCAGATTGAGCTTCGGCGAAATTTGTTTTTTGAAAACGGCATCCAGCGATTCCGCCAGCCGGGCGCGCGGCGCGACACGGTCAGCCGGCGTATCTTTCATACCGTCAGGAATCCACACGTTCGTCACGCAGGTTTTGCCGAGCGCCTTGCCCATCGCCGCGCCAATTTCACGGCTGCGGATGCAATGCTCAATCCAGAACTTGCGAATGTCCTTGTCAGCGTGCGACAGCGTAAAACCGTCCGCCGCCTTTGGATGCGAGAAGCACGTCGGATTGAAATCGAGACCGAGGCCGTTTTGCTTCGCCCACGCAATCCAGTTGGCAAAATGCTTCGGCTCGATGGCGTCGCGGTCCACTTTCTTGCCGCTGAATTCGCCGTAGAAGGCATGTAGATTCAAACGATGTTTACCGGGAATCAGGGACAACGCCTGGTCGATGTCGTTCCGGAGTTCTTCCGGCGTGCGGGCTTTGCCGGGATAATTGCCGGTCACGGCCAGACCGTTGCCCAGCGCGCCGCCGGCGTTTTCAAAGCCGACCACATCGTCGCCCTGCCAGCAGTGCAGCGAAATGGGAATGGTGGCTAATGTTTTCAGCGCGTGACTCACGTCCACCCCGAGGGCGGCGTAGCGTTCCTGGGCAAACTGATAACCTTTTAGGATTTTTACATTGGGTGATGGCATATTTTTAAGCTTTGTGTTGTATGACTGCATTTTCGCCTAGTATTGGTTTATTAAATTAATTTGTGGCGAAACAATATGACCCGGATTCTACGGCAATTACGACCCAGCCGTCTTCGACGCGAAGCAACCGGATGCCTTTAACTTTTGCCAGCAGTTTGCCGCCTTCGGTCACTTGCGCCGCGCTCGCCGCAGGAACATAAACCGTCGCTGTCGTGTTTGCTGGAATCGTCGTTTCCAATTCGAAGCGGCCTTTTTTCAAACGCCAGTTGCTCGTGATGCGACCGTGGATGGAATCGTAATGTGCCTTCACCCAGTTGATTGGCGGGTGGTCGGGATTGCTACCCGGTGTCGGCGGATGCGGCTTGATGATGATTTTGGCATAGCCTGGCCCGTCGGACTGAATGCCCGCGAGGTCATTGATCATCCATTCGCAAACCGCTCCGAAGGAATAATGAGCGAAGGAATTCATCGAGGCGTTTTGTTTGCCGTCCATGCCGCCAAAGCCGTGCGCCTTGGTGTAGCTGTCCCAGTGTTCCCAGATGGTCGTGGCTCCCTGATCCACTTCATAGCCCCACGACGGAAATTTGCGGCTCTGGAAATGTTTCACCGCCAGATTGTTTTCACCCACGCTCGTCAGCACCGGCAACAACGGTCGGGTGCCAAGAAATCCCGTCGTCATGCCTGAATTATCCACCGTCTCGCCGGCCCGTAATTTATCCGCAAGAATTTTTCCGGATTTCACACGCAGATCGGGGGGCAATAAATCCATGTAAAGCGCCAGCGCGTAGGCGGTTTCCGTGTCCACCGCCAACGAGCCATCGGCATGAACATACTTTGCATTGAAGGCCGATTTGATTCCGTTGAATAACTCACCATATTCTGCCGCTTCCGTTTGTTTGCCGATGGCCGCAGCCATTTGCGACATGAGGTTGGCGGAATAGGCGAAATAAACCGAGTCCACATAATCTAGCGGCGTCTTGCCGCCAAACGACAGCCAGTCGCCCCAGTCATTGCCGTGGACGATGCCGAGGTAATTTGTGCTGGTGGACTTGCGCCAGTCCATGAACTTTACCAAGTAAGGCCAGCAGCGTTCGATGATTCGCGTGTCACCGTAAGCCTGCCAGATCGTCCACGGACAGATGACCCCCGCGTCGCACCACGCCGTGCCGAAATCCCAGCCGTGTTGAAACGGATAGGGGCAATAGCCCGGAAACGTGCCGCTGGGCCGCTGTGCTTCCATAACTTCACGAAGCCATTTCGAATAAAACGCCGCCACATCCGCATTAAGCGTGGCACAGTGAACGTAAATCTGCGCGTCGCCCATCCACCCGAAACGCTCGTCGCGCTGCGGACAGTCCGTTGGCAAATCTAAAAAGTTCGCGCGTTGCGTCCAGACGACGTTTTTGAACAGCCGGTTCGCCATCGGGTCGCTGCACTCGAAACCGCTCGTCAACGGCGTGTCGCTGTGCAAAACAATTCCGGTAATCGCGTCCTTGTCGGGCTTGCCCGGGAAACCTGTCACTTCGACGTATTGAAAGCCGTGGAAGGTGAAACGCGCCGTCCATTCCTCGCCACTCTTGTCGCCGCGCAGAATGTAGTAATCCATGGCGCGGGCCTTGCGGTAGTTATCATTCATCAGGCGTCCATCGGGATAAAGCATCTCGCCATAACGGAGCTGAATGTCTGTTCCGGCCGGGCCTTTGACTTTCAACCGCACCACGCCGGCAAAATTCTGGCCGAGGTTGAAAATATAAACGCCGTTCGTCGGCGAGGTGATTGCAATTGGCTTGATTTCTTCAATCGGACGCACCGGCAAACCGGGAAAGGCTTCAAGTTTTGCCGGGCGCTTGAAATCCAAGTCAATCGGCCGACCTTTAATCTCAACTGCGTCGCCAGGTTTTTGAGGGTTTTGATATTCGTAGAATGTCGCGGGAACGCTGCTATTTTTGGATGCGAGAATGGCGGGCTCCCATTTTGAATCGTCAAAACCGGGTTTCGCCCAACCCGGCATTTCTTTGCGCGCGTCATAGGTTTCGCCCATCAGAAAATCGCCTTCGCGCACCGGGCCGTCGCCGGTTGCTTTCCACGATTTGTCCGTTGGTATGACTTCGTGGGAGCCATCAGTGTATTCAATTTCCAACTGCGCCATCAGAGCGGGTGTTTTGCCGTAGGTATTTCGTCCGATTTTTTCCGTGCCGATGCCGGTGAGCAGTCCAAACCCGATGTAACCAGAATACCAGCCATCGCCCACCCAAGCGCCAAGTGCGTTGTTACCGCGCTTCACAAGCGAGGTCACGTCGTAAGTGTTGTAGTAAGCGCGTTGATGATAATCCGTCCAGCCGGGCGCAAACCGCGCATCCCCGACACGTTGGCCGTTCAGGTAAAGTTCATGGATGCCTAGCGCCGTCGCATAAATCGTCGCACGCTGAATTTTTTTGGCAGCATTAAATTCCTTACGGAACTGGTGCGCGGGCGGCAGAAATAGTTTTTCAGTGTTCGTCCAGACCGGCGTGGTGTCGCGGAAAGAAATGTAATCTGCCTGCCAATCCTCCGGCCGGAGCAATCCCATTGTCCATGCCGCCGTTTCGCTCCACTGAGCTTGGCCATCGTTATCCCAGACGCAGACTTTCCAGAAACATTGTTGGCGGGAGGCGAGCGGCTTGCCGGTGTATGGAATGTTCACCGTGTTCCCGCTGGACATTTTTCCGCTGTCCCACAGGTCGGCAGTATTTTGCTTGAGCAATTTGACGCTCGAAGCGACGAGAATGTGATAAGCGGTTTGCTTGGCTCCGCGCTGGTCTGACTCAATCTCCCAAGTCAAGCGTGGCTGCGGCTCGTCAATGCCCTGGGGATTGACGCGGTATTCGCAGCGCAATGACGCTGGTAGCATTTCCGCCGCTTGAATCTTCACTACTAATGGCAAAAATGTCATCAAAGCAACTGTAATAATGAGCCAAATATTGTTTAAAAAGTTGGACCACATTAAATGATACGCGCTAAAGTTAGTGCCGCGCAAATTGGGTTTTACTGGTATAGATATTAGTTTGTTCATAATTCATTCCACCACTTTTGAAGTCTTTGCACAGAGGATTTTATATTTTCCACACCAGAAATCTCCAGCGTGGTGTTGCCGGCAAAGCCGGATTTTTTCAGTGCCTTGACGATGGTGGGAATTGATACCACGCCATCACCGAGCGGAATCACAGACATACCGCAGCCGAAAAGTTTTCCGCGCTGCGCTTCCATTTCCTTCGACATATCTTTCCAGTGAACATGGCCGATGCGCTTGCCGAAAGTCTTCACATAATCCAACGGCTCCGCGCCGCCGAGCCAACTGTTGCCCGTGTCGAGGCAGATGCCAACGGTTTTTTCGTGGCCGAGCCGTTCGAGCAAATCTCCCATGTGCTTCACCGAATCCGTGACGATGCCGTGCGGTTCGAGCAGCAGCTTCACGCCGAGCTCTTCCGCCCATTCGATGGGCGACTGCAATTTTTCGCAGATGGTGAACAGCCGCTCTTTTTCTGTGAGCGCGTGACCGAATTTGGTTTTCGGATCACCCTCGGTGGTGATGACTTCGGGAATGCCTAAATCCGCGGCGAGGCGGATGGCCTTGATGATTTGGAATGTGCCATAAACATCCGGTGCGGCGGGATCGAGCAAATTGGCGTGCGCGCAAACGGTGCTCAATTTGAGTTTGTGCTTCGCCGCGAGCTGGCGAATTTTCGCCGGGTTGCTATCGAGACTCACGGACGCGGCGAAACCGAACTCCACGCCGAGCGACGCGCCGTCGTGGTTGTCAGTGAGGTCAACGTAATCAATGCCCAAGCCACGGATCAGTTCAAACTGCCGTTCCATGGGCGTGAACGGTTCAACGAGGGCGAAGCAGCCGATTTTCATAAATCAACTTTGTTTCCAATCACCGCGAATCGGGATGTGCATTTGGTTGTTTAATTCTTTTGGCGATTTGATTTTATATTTTTTGGGATCCCAAACCACTTCGCCGCCGGTTTTGATGGCCATGAGCGAAAGATGGCTGAAAGCGTCGGAGCGGAGCGCATCCTGAATTGGCGCGATGGACGGCGAGCGCTCGCGCACGCTGTCCACGAACGATTTGTAATACTTGTTGTGATAGAGCACGCGTTTGTTGCCTTCACACTGCTTCATCTTGAGCCAGTTGGGATTGCTCGCGGCCACGCCGTTGCGGCTCAAACTGACCCAGCCTTTGGTGCCAAAAAACGTCGTGCCGTCGCTCTGGTCGTCGTCGCGATATTGTTTGACGATCGGCGCGGCGTGGTTGGTGCTCATAAACCGCATCGGAATGCCGTCGTGGAATTTCACTTCCACATCCCACGTTGCGCAGGTGTCGAACAAACCGTTAGGCGTCGGAAAATCCCCGGTGCCGCGAAATGAAATCGGGCCTTTCGTGTCCGAGTCCATGCCCCAAATCGCGATGTCCAGCGGATGCGCGCCCCAGCCGGCGATGAAGCCTAGCGCATAATCCGAGCAATACCACGAGCCGGGGCTGGTGATGCGATCCTTCGTGCAAGGTTTCATCGGCGCGGGACCGATGTAGAGTTCATAATCGAGTCCGTCCGGCACGGGAATTTCTTCGAGCGAGCCGCCACCCTGACCACCGGGTGCCCAGACTTCGAGCCGTTGCAATTCGCCAATGTAGCCGTTGAGCACCAGTTCCACGCCGCGCTTAAGCAATTCCTGCGCGCGCTGCTGCGTGCCGTATTGGAAAATCTTTTTATGTTTTTGGCACGCCTCCAGCATGGCGCGATTTTGTTCCAGACTATGGCCGAGAGGTTTCTCGATGTAAACATCTTTGCCCGCCCGCACCGCCGCGAGGCCGATGGGCACATGCCAATGATCCGGCGTAGCGATGACCACGGCGTCCACACTTTTGTCCGCCAGCAAATCGCGAAAGTCGTTGTAAAGTTTCGGCTCCAGCTTTTGCGCTTCCATAACAAAGCTGGATGCCTTCTCACGCCGCTGGCGGAACGGATCGCAAATGGCGACGGACGCCGCACCAGGCACGGTGAGAAAATTTCGCAGATCATCCGTGCCCTTGCCGCCAACGCCGATGTGTCCGAGCTGAATTTTTTTGCTAGGCGTGTTTTCGCCCGCCAGCAAGCATAGCGGAATAAAATTCGGCGCTGTCGCCGCGAGTATTGCGGCTTTCAACATTCCGCCGGCAAACCGACGGCGGGTGATTTGATTGATTGTTTTCATTTTGATTTTTCAGTTGGAGAATTTTGCGGGGAAACTTTCCCAGTCGCCGCCCATTCAACGCCGCGACAAAGCAATTCTTGAAAGCCCGCGCTGTCCATGCCTTTCGTATCGTGGCCCAGCAGTATATTAAAACTGCGGCCGTCGCCAAATTTTGTCGTAAAAGCGACCGGCTCGTCTTTGCCGGAACCTTTCCATTCTGGCGCGGAAAAAGCTGTCGCCAAAATATTAATGTTCGTCTGCAAGGCCGTGCGATGCCAAAGTTCGTCAGTGGTGATAAAATTAGTCAAGCCGCGTGTGATGGGATGATTTGCGTCTGCCAGCTTCACCGTGAATTCATGCGGCGGGCCGTGGCCAGTCTGGCCGATCTTCCACGCGCCACCGGCGAGTTGGTGATATTCCGGCCAGTCGTAAAACGAGGAACTGCCGGCGTGCACGGAAACAAATCCTTTGCCGCTCCGCACAAAATCCAGCAAGGCCGCGCGCAGCGCCGGCGGCCAATTCGTCACCGTGGGTTTGCCGAACGTATTCCAGTTGCTCAACAGCACGTCATGTTTTTGTAGTGTCGCCGCATCGCATTGTTCGGGATGGTCAGTGACGTCCACCGTGAAGCGTCCGCTGCTTTCGAGAATGGCCTTGAGTTTGGGCGTGGTTTCACGCCAGTTGTGATTATTCTGGCCGCTGAAAATCAGGACTTGAATCATCGGCTCGGCGGAGAAAACACGGTTGAGACCAAAAGATAAAAGCAAAAATGGCAACAATAGCCGCATTCGGTTTGATTTCAAAACTTTCATAAGGGACGTATAATGTATCAAGTCATTTCGCAAACCGGAGTTGTTATCTGAATATCTGAACCTCGCGGCCTGATTTTCAACAAACTCATCGCGTTGTCTTTATAGTTTCTTCGGCTCAGCCGCAGGCACGGTTATATAGTCAATATTCACCGGCACACCGGTTTCCGCTTTCAGTTCAATCGTGTTGGTGCCGACTCGCAGCGGCAGATTCTCGGGCTTATCCGCCCAAGTATTCCAGTCAGCGGTGGCAGGAAAGGCAGTATCGCAGACTTTCACCCCGTTAACATAAAGGCCGAGGGTCTGTTCTCCTGCTCCGGCGGAATAATGAATCGTGATGTCCCCTTTCCCGGCTGGCACGTTTTTGGTCGTGATGGTGGCCGCGGCGCCAGCATTCACGAAACCGTCCACAAAGCCCGCCCCGGAATATCCGTCATGGTTGGTGTTTTTGCCGCACCCTCCGGAAAGCTCGGCTTCCTCTGCTTCATATTTTGCCATCATCGCGGAATTGTCTGTTTTGAACCAGTCGAGCCGCAGCAGTTCGCCGCCGCTACCTTTGAATACTAGATAGAGATCTTTGGATCCCGCATCATTGATGAGCGGACACGCCACGGTCTGGTAGTTGGCCCATCCGCCGGTGCTGGGGACCTTGCAACTGCCCAGCAAAGGCCCATCAACCTTTTCCTGATGGACTTCAATTAAGCCTCCAGCCGGATTGGCTGAGCTGACGCAGAAGCTCAACACCGCATTTTTCTTCAGATTGCGGAAATTGGGATAGGCCAGCCAGGAACCGTCGACGAGGTTACGCATTTCAAAGCCAGTGGCATTTTCGCGTTTCTCTACTCCATCAGAAGCGGCGAAATACCACTCCGCCTGGATCTTCTCCCAATGCGCATCATATTGCCCCACGCCCAGCGATGTTTGTTCGATGAACGGATCGTCCACAATGTCGCTGTTGTCCTTGAAGTGAGCATAGACAATTTTGGTTTTCCGATAATAGGTGTCACCATCCGGCACGGCGTAGGTAAGAAACGTCTGGTTGTGCCAGTTGAAAAAACCGGCGTGATCCACCGTCTGATCCTGGGAAAATACGCCGCGAAACGTGTAGGGACCGTAAACATTGGTGGCGGTCGCGTAAACGCCGCCGTGGGAATTGAGATAATAAATTCCGTTGTGCTTCATAATGAACGGGGCGTCATTTTGCCAGCCGTTGATCAGAGTGACGGGCCAGGGATTCTCCGCCAGTGAAATCATGTCCTCGTTCAGCCGGGCGATGTGGTATTGCTGCCCGACCACGGTATAGCCCCAAACGAGATAGGGGGTGTGCGCTACGTCATCATCCACAAACACCGTAGGATCATATTGAGCAGTCGGCGTCAGGCCTTTGGGCAAAAGCGGTTTGCCTAGCGCATCCCAATAGGGACCGCCGGGGCCGTTGGTGCTCACGGCCACGCCAAGACATTCCTGACCCTTGGAAAAATAAAAATAATATTTCCCGTTGCGGCCAGCGCCATCGGTGGCCCAGCAGTCGGTGGTGGGGCCCATGAAAGTATCTTCCGGTTTGAGAACGAACTCTTTTCGCCATTGAACCATATCCGGCGACGAAAACACCTGCCAGTCACGCATCAAAAATCCGGGATGACCGGGCGCGTCATCGTGGGTGGAAAACAAATAGACGCGGTCATGGAAAATGTGGATGCGCGGATCGCAAACCCCCTGAAGCGGAATGATGGGATTGTCTGCGCGCGCCATGCCCGTCAGCAATACACAGCAAACCCCCAGCCAGCCCAGTGCTGCGATATGCGGCGTCATTGCCATCAAATCCATACGGGCTTTACGAATTTTCATGAGCGTTCAGTTAACGGATTTCCGCTGCATATTCGGGCACTAGCTTGACGGACTTGAAGCCGACTGCGGCACCTTGCACGCTTTCGACCGGCTTGAAGGTGATGCCGTCAAACAGGACTTTGCTGGTATCGCCCTTCCATGGCACGATACGCACAAATAGTCCATCCCCGCCAATCTCGTTATTCCAGCGTTTCAAACCAACCTGCCACGGTGTGCCGTAATTAAAATTGTCCGCCACCAAAGCACCGTCAATAAACGCCCAACCGCGGTCGCCGGCATAATCCAGTTTCAGGAAGAGGTCATTGAACTTTTTGAACTCTGCCGGTGGGACCCTCACCAGCAGTTTATCGTCTGCCACGCGCTGGATTTCCGCCTGCGCCTCAACCGGTGGCAACGTCACCTCATAACGCGTGAAAATCCCGTCGGTGGTTCCGATCAGTTTTCCATCTGGGCCGGTTGGCGGGCGCGATGGATTGGGAAACACCGCAAAACTCAAATCGTTCCGGCCCACGGCGGAGACGCGCAAGGTTTGGCCGTCGCAAATAACGTCATCCTCCGACAACACCAACCGCTCACCCCCCCAGAGGTCTTTCACTTTCAGACATCGCTCTGCCTGATGCCGCGTCAGTGTGAGAACTGAAAAAACTTTTCCATCCGCCGCCGTCATGTCAAACACCGCGCCGAGGCCGGGTTCGGCGATGCTTGCCCGCGTGCAGGTGGCCTCGCGCGCGATGGCGGCGCAACCGCCGGAAACATTTACGTCACCGGCAAAGACATATTCCGCCTTCATGCCGTTGGGCGCTAAAAAAACATAGGTCGTTTTGCCGGCCACTGTCACGCGGGTCATCAACTGCGCCGTGGCATATTTCAATTTCGCGCCACCGAGCGCCAGGTTGAAGGGCAGCGCCGCCATGACGCCGGATTTAAGCGTCAGCCCGGCGTCAAGGTCCGGAATAGACAATGTTTCGTCCTTCAACTGAAGGCTCACTTGCACATTCGTGCGATCCGGCAGCGTGAGCTTGTCCTGATAATTGTTCAGAAAAAGAAAACCACTGTCGCCGTTGACGCGTGCAATGTAGCGCAGGCTCTTGGTGTCGGTTGGCTGCACGTCGTGTTCCGGCCAGACCGTTTGCATCGGCGCAAGCAGCTCAGGAAATTCATCCAGAAACTGCTGGAACGGGCGGCACTGATAATACGATTGACGCAGATCACCGAATTCGCCGATGGGCGCGGAAAAATCGTAGGACAAAATTGGCAACCAAGTGGCCACATTCAGCGGGCCGTGGCTGCCCAGCGGATGCATGCCACCGTGATACATATAAATGCCCGTAAGATTGCCACCTGTTGCAACGCGCGTGAACAGTCCGACCTCGACGCTTTCGGGCGGCACAATCGGGCGCCACGAGGCCTGCGCCGGGGTGCCGCCACCTAATTCACAAAACGCGAGCGGGTAACCGGGTTGTTTCAAGTGTTCCACAAAAGCCGAGGTAATGGTCGGCCCGCCCGCGCCGAGATAAGCGTAACAGCCGTAGGTGGCAAGCAATTCTCCCGTCGGCACCGGCGCGCCTTGCCAGCCGGTGCAGGTCCATAGCGGTGCGTCCAAGCCTGCGACCTGCGCGAGCTGCTTGAGTTTCAGCATGTGCGCGGCTCCGTCACTTCCTGTGTTCCCGCCACCAGCGCCGGGATAAGGATAATCCCAGTATGGCGTCGCGACTTGGTATTCGTTTTCCACCTGGATGGCAATCACCGGGCCGCCGTCGCGGAACATCATGCCGTGCAGCTGCTCACTGTATTGGCGGTAGAGGCGTTCGACGTAAAACAAGTAATTGGTGTCGTTGCTGCGCTCATGCACCGGTTCGCCAAAAAGCCATTGCGGCAGCCCGCCGGCGAGCGCTTCCGAGTTGCAGAACGGCCCGATGCGCAGCCAGACAAACATTCCGTGCTTCTGGCATAACTGGACAAACCGGCGGATGTTCCGGTTGCCCGTGAAATCAAACTTGCAGGGATCCTGCTCAAAATGGTTCCAGAGCAAATAACAGGAAACCGTGTTCAAACCGCCGGCCTTCATTTTCAAAATGGACTCTTCCCAGGCGTTCTCGTCGGTGCGCGTCGGATGCATTTCGCCGGCGACAACAATGAAGGGCTTGCCATTCCATTCCAGCGACTGACTCGTCACGGTGACGCGGTCGCCGCGCGGATTGGTGCCGCCCCAGGAATTTTTGCCCACCGGTGCGACCTCGAGCGGATGGGTCAAGTCCAGCGTTTGGCGATAATCGGGAGGAAATGGAACGGGTTTGTTGGAACGCCCGGAAATTTTGGCCTCCGCCCAATCAGCGTGATCCATTCCATTCCCGTCGCCCGCATCACCCACCTGCAATACCAATTTCTTCACGTCCACGAGGTCAACGTTCACCTCCTTGGCGGGTTCGCCTCGGCGCATCACGCCGGATTGCCACAGCGTCTTCCCGTCGCCCACCACTTGAAAGGTCACTGAGCCGGGTGCCTGGGCCTCGTCATCCACACCCACCCAGGCACTGAATTGCGTCGCCGTGCCGTGGAGATCAAGCGCGTATTCCCCGACCGCATGCGTGCCCACCCCACGCACGAATTGGCGGCCGCCAATCGTAAGCGGCTCGCCGCCCACCGACTTGTCAATTTGCGGCGTCCCCCAGCCTTGGCTCATCGAACTTAAGTCCAGTTCCTGCAAGCCCACGGTCCAGTCTGCCGAGGCGGCGGCACAAACCAATAACGCTTGGAAACCAAGCCCAATGGCAAACAGTGCTTTAATTGTTTTCAAAATGGTTGATCAATTTTCTGTTTAAAATCACTGGCGGCTCAAATTCATCTGCTGTCCAGTTTGAATACTTCAATTCTTTTTCCAAATGCACCGGTAATTGAACCGCCGGTTCGGCGCGGTGTCACCGGCGAGGCACAGGGAAATCGGGTCTTTCAGGTCCGGCGGGTTGTCGCACCATTTGAAGTCAAAGCTGAACGCATCGCCTTTCAAGCCAAGCAGTTTGCGCGGCACGGCCAATTCCAGTCGCTTGCCGGCATAGCGATAATCCAGCCGGGCCACCTCGATCCACGTGCCGCCAGGCACACCGGGAGTGTAACGCTGGAGGACAGTGGTCTTATCATCCACCACCCGCAGATTGATAATGTAATCGTAACCATACCAGCCGGTGTCCGGGTTCTGGTCGGCGTCAATCAGCAGCAGCATCCAATTCGTGCCGGTGTGCGGTGTCAGCTCGTCCTGCGTTTCCACATAGAAATAAACGTTGTCCCGATCCACCGCGACTTTGCTGGTAATGATGTCATTGCGGCCAAGATTATTCGTGTAATGCAAACCGCCGTAGCCATCGTAATCACGGTGGAACGTGTCGCCAACAGTGTCGCGATATTCAAGACCGACGTCGGCCCAGTCGGCGAAGCTTCCATCCAACTTGATCGGATGCAGGCCGTGAAGTTCCGGGATGGGGCGGACGCCTTTGTAGCGCCGGATGTTTTGCACCATCTGCATGTAGTAATTGTCCGTGTAGCCGTCTTTCATCGGCGAAATCGTGCGGTTGAATTCGGCGTTGTATTGATCAACGAAAAAGTAGGAACTGTCACGGCGCATGAACGGCGTGGTGGGGCTGCCATTTGGCGGGTACTTGCCGGCAGTCCATTCGTTCCAGTCGTTGAGATATATGAACTGCGGATCGCCTTGAATAGCTTCATTCCAACGCTGCTGGAAATAAATCCCGTAAGCTTCCGGATGCTCAACCTTCCGGCCTGGCCAAGGGGCGAACGTGGGCTCAGGCAAATCAAATTCGTTCAATGCCGGCTCGCCGCCTTCGCGCGTCCAAGATTTGCCGACCAGACTTGAAGGATGCTGCGCGGGCGTGACGGCAGCCTCTTCTTTCTTGCCGTGGTGCCTTGAGATCAGTTCATCCGGAGTCATCGCCGCCACGCGCGGGTCGCTCAGGTCCAGGCCGAAGCTCCAGTTATCTTCCGTGCCGACGAAGCGTTTCCCGGCCCAATCATGATAACCCCACCACATCGTGCGGAGCGTAAAGAAGTTTTTGACGGCTTTGGTATAATCTTTATAAAACTCATTGGTATAGTCTGGATCACCATAGTGTGGATTCTTGGGGTCGGTCTTGGCCATGGCGTCATAGTGTGGATTGGGATGTTTGGTGCCCTGACCATTCGCGTCCACTTCCGGAGTCGCGTTGTAGAGCAACAGCGGTTTACCGTCCCAATCAAACCAGAGATCCCGGTATTTTCCGGGTTGATAAATTTTATCAAACAAATCCTGCACCACGGTGATCACCGGACCATTGAACGCCCAAAAACAAAATTGCGGCACACGGTTGCCTTCGGCCTTCATCTTCTCCATCACCGCAAATATCATTTCCCATTCATCCCAGTAGCGGACACCATTGGTGACATCCACGATGATGACATCCACTCCTGCGTCGGCGAGCGTGGACATGTCGTGGCGGATGACATATTCATCCTTGCTCAGGAAATAGCCCATCTCAGGTTCACCCCAATGATACGAGCCTTCCGTCCAGAGCGGATGTTTGGCGTCGAGACGAGCTTTCGGATCACTGGCCAACACGCGCGAAACGTCGGCGGCATAGGGGCTTTTGAGTTGGTGGCTTGCATCACTGTGCCAGGTAACATAGAAAATGCCGACGACGCGGCGATGGTCGGTTTTGACCGGCCCAACCACCTGCGCGGTCGGCAAGTTGCGCCCCAAAGAATCATGGCCGACCCACGTGTCGGGATATAGGTCGCGATAATTGGGCCGGTCTCCAGCCCAAGCACCGCTTGCCGCTCCCAGCATTCCCGAAAGGATTATGTATGAAAACCACTTCCTCATGATCTCAGTCGCGTGTGCAAAAATTTTGTTGACTGGACATGGGTTTAAGACCGGCAAGAAACAGCAGCATTCAGCCGATGCCCGGATTCTTGTTGGGGGATGGAAAGCGTTTGATTTGTGTTGGCGCATATTCAGGTAGTTATGGAACGTTGCGGATGCGCCAGAAGCTATTGGTGCCAGTTGGTGAATTTGTAAATTGCAGTGAACCATTGGCAGGCGCCAGATTGGTGGCGACCGGTAACCAGACTGCCGGCGACAAGCTGAACGTTTGTTCCATAGCGTAGCGGTTCCAAGGAATTCCCAGGAATGCCAGCACCAAGTTTTGGCCGTTCAAGCTCGCAGTCAAATGATTCAATTCGGCACCGTTGGCAATCACGCTCACTGTTACGTTATTCGTTGCTTTTGCCCCATAGTTGTCACTCACCGTGAAGCTGAAAGCATCTGTGCCGGTAAAATTATTCGCCGCCGTGTAAGTTGCGTTGGCGCTGTCGGTGCTGGCCATGCCGTGAGTCGGCGCGCTCACGAACGTGACCAACAGCGGATCACCGTCGGCGTCCGTCGGGCCGTTTGCGCCACCGATGATTTTCAGCGTTGCCGGGAATCCGCTCACCGAGCCGAGCACTAACGGAGATGACACCGGTGGGGTGTTGACCACCTGCGTCACACTGTTTGTGCTGGCCAGGAAATTCCCGTCGGTCACATATTGTGCCGTAACAACGTTCGATCCATGCGGCAACAAACTTGTGGCGAATGCCGCCTGCGCGCTGGCGTTCAAGTTGACCAGCGTGGCCGTCACACCGTTAGTCAGGAACTGGACTGCATTCGTTGGCGTGCCGGCACCCGGCGGCACCGCGCTCACGGTCGCCGTGAAAGTCACATTTTGTCCGGGCAGCGATGGATTGCGCGAACTCACCAGGGCGGTGGTGGAAGACGAAGGATTCACCGTCAGCGAACGGGCACTCGAAAGGCTGCCGGCGTAAGTGGTGTCACCGCCATAGCTGGCGGTGAGGCTGTGCGTGGCGGCGGTCAGATTGGTGAGCGTCAGCGTGGCTGAGGCGGTGATGCCGCTACCGTTGCCGAGCGCAGTCGAGCCAAGAATATTTCCGCCGTCCAGGAATGTGACCATGCCCGTTGGAACGCTGTTGGTGGTTCGCACAGTGGCGGTGAGGGTCACCGCGCCGCCGTAGGTCGAGGGATTCGGACTCGGTATCAGGGAAGCTTGGGTGGGGCTTTTACTTCCCACTACAATCAAAGAGACGGTGGCGAAGTCTATCGTGTTATCGCCAGGAGTAAGATTGAGCAACTGAATCGAAGGCGTGCCTTTCAAGGTAGTGGGCGTGGTAAAGGTTGCCGTGACGTGGGCGAACGCCGCGTTGTTGGCGACATTGGTGAACATGTAATAAACCTGTGTGCCATCGCCAATCTGGACTTGGTAAGTGGCCGTGTTGCCCGCCCGCGCCGCGACGTCGTAATCCAACTGATATGTCGTGTAACCTGTCAGCGCCAGGTTTTGCGCCAACCCGTTCACGCCGCCTTGGATGAAGGCGTAGGTGCGGCCACCGGTGCTGGTGGGACCAAAGGCATCACCCGTGCTGGTGGCGATGCCATTCACGCCCACCAACGAATTAGAAAGATTGCTCCAGCCGGTGATGGAGGAAGGATTCCCGGAACTCCATGGCAATAGATAACCCGGCCGGTTGGTGAATTGAAAAGCGTTCGCCGTGAAATTGCCGTTGACGATGAGGTTCGTCCCGGAGTCTGGTTCT
>Ga0208872_1000829_pt1 | contig 20858 bp, 18 predicted proteins | sample CryBogCBH12Aug08_FD_185508 | JGI IMG/M metagenome (GOLD analysis project Ga0208872, IMG submission 185508) | Freshwater microbial communities from Crystal Bog, Wisconsin, USA - CBH12Aug08 (SPAdes) | ecosystem: Environmental > Aquatic > Freshwater > Lake | place: Crystal Bog, Wisconsin, USA...
GCGCGGTAATCCAGGCCCAGCTGCTTATGGCGCAGTCGTTACCGAAAACGGAAAGATTTTGCACGAGCTCTATGCCACGATTGGTATCGCATCCAATAACGTCGCGGAATACAGCGGTTTGGTTGCGGGTCTTGAGAAAGTCCACGGTATTGATCCCGAGGCAACGATTGAAGTCGCGATGGATAGCAAGCTGGTTGTGGAGCAGATGTCCGGTCGATGGCAGATCAAGCATCCGGATATGCGTGAGCTCGCAAAACGTGCTCGAGAGGCGCACCCGGCACATTTGGTTTCGTATAAGTGGATTCCGCGCGATTTGAATTCACACGCGGATCGTTTGGCGAACAAGGCGCTCGATGGAGATGAGGCTCCGGTTGCGAGCAAGCAAGTGAATTTCTTAACCGAACGAGTCGTGTCAGGCGAGGTCCCCACCACTATTTATTTGGTTCGCCATGGCGAGACACCGTTGACTCCTTCTCGCGCATTCTCTGGTTCGGGTGGTTCTGATCCAGGGCTGGGTGATGCGGGCCGCGCGCAAGCCGAAGCGGTTGCGGCAGAGCTTGCGCTTCGCAAGCCAGATGTATTTATTTCATCACCCATGCAACGTACGCGCGATACTGCAGAAATCATTCAGAAGAAAATCGGCGGGAATATTCATTTCGACGATGCGTGGCGTGAAGGTTCGTTTGGCGAATGGGACGGTCTGACTGTTGCGCAAGTAAAAGAGATGTACCCATCAGAATGGAACGAATGGGTTGCATCGCCGTTCGCGCGACCTGGAAGTACAGGGGAGTCATACGAAGATGTCGCGGCTCGCACCGAGTCTGTGCTGAATCAATTGGCGCAGGATTATCCGGGTCAAAAAGTCTTAGTAGTCACCCACAACGTGGTGATCAAGACGCTCGCCTCGTTGGTCACGGCCGGAACTATTGACGGGGTGTATCACATTGATATCGCGCCGTGCAGTATTACGACGATTGCGATTTGGCCCTCTGACGGTTTGCGCGCGCTCAAGAGCTTGTCCGAGCGCAGCGCCGCCGTCAAACAATCATATCAATAAACCAGCTCTTCTTTCCTTCCGGCGCTATTAGTCGGCAATTGAAATCCTTGTTCAATAACTGATGAAGCTCGCGTGGGGTTCGCGGTGTTTTGGATTGTGAAACGAGATAACGAGTGACTTCGCCGCGGGTCAATTTAGACATGTGCGTGATGACTTTGAGCTGGCCATTCACTTTTTGGAATACGCGAATGCCAATAGTATTCAGTGGATTCGGGGTCCATACGGTTGAGTACGTAGACGATCGGCAATCGACGATTAATTCATCATCGATGTTGGCCAGGGCGAGAGCTAGGGGCTTTTTCCAAAGCGCGGGATCAATTTTGAATTTGTAATACGGAATCACGTCGGTGAGGCGGAGCGCTCCAAATGCCGCAGAGATAATGATGATGGATTTATTTGCCCGCGCTCGCGCGGCAGGGCTTAGAGATCGGTAATCCAGCGCTTTATACAGAACGCCGCTGTAAACGTTGGCGGCAAGGTCGCAATGGGCGTAGTCGATTTCGGATTGTTTCTTAAGAGCGGCCGTGCGGGCCGCCGTGAGTTCCTTGTGAAAAGAGAGCGCACTCCACGTCAGCGCTTTGCGCCGGGTGGGCTCATTTTTGCCTTCACTCGGCGGTAAGAGAATCTGCATGGTCCGCGAAGGGTATCGGGGCAAAGTGAACCTCAAGTATCCTTAAGGCACTGAAGAGTCGCCTGGATCACCGCGTTGTAGCAATACACCGAGGAAAGTCCGGACTCCGCAGAGCAAGGTGGTGGCTAACAGCCACCCGGGGCAACCCGCGGGACAGTGCCACAGAAAACAGACCGCCGAGAAATCGGTAAGGGTGAAACGGTGGTGTAAGAGACCACCAGTATTTGTAGTGATACAGATAGCTAGGTAAACCCCACCTGGAGCAAGATCAAAAAGATGACGTTTGAGGGCTGCTCGCTCGAGTCATCAGGTAGGTCGCTTGATTACGTGAGCAATTGCGTAACTAGATGGATGGTGATCCACTCACGCAAGTGATGGACAGGATCCGGCTTATAGGGCGACTCTTCTTTTTAATATGCGAGCCTCGCATGAAACCGTGTGAGGCAAGCATAAATTTTATGTCGAAGTCTTTGCAATAGTTAGAGTGAATTTGTCCTAATTAACGGTCAATTTTGCGGTCATGCGGGCAATTCTGCGGGCAAAGCGATTACGTCTTAGCAGTGGCTTTTGAGAAACTCACAGCCTAAATTAAGGAATTTTCTGGAACGCTAGGCCCATGCGCAGGAGATTGGTATTACTAGTAGCTACCTGCTTGGCACTTCAAACTACATCATCATGGGCGGCAACTCCTGTTTTTACTTTAAGTAGTCCTTTGGTCTCAGAAATGGGCAATCTTCCAGCCACCTTCACTTGCGACGGTGAAAGCATCTCGCCACCACTTCAATGGAAGAATGCCCCAAAGGGAACGAAATACTTTGCTCTTACCATGTTCACGATTCCTAAGGATGGTCCCGATCACTGGTACTTCAGCATTTGGGACATTCCCGCAAAGGTTTCCAAACTTGCGCAAGGTAATTTAAATATCGGCCAAGTTGGAGGGAACGGCGAAAACCCCAATATTGGATATGCGCCACCTTGTTCTCAAGGACCTGGACCTAAGAAATACACATTCTCGATCTATGCCTTATCTCGATCAGCGAATTTGGGCCAAACATCAGCATCCATAACTCGGGCAAATCTTCTTGCCGCTATTTCAAAGATAACCCTGGGTCAGGCAACTCTCAATGTGATCTACTCACGTCCGAACGGAGCGACAAATGTCCCTAGAACACCATGATGATCACGAAATACGGCACTTATCAAAGATGGATCGCCGGTCTCTTCTCAAGGGATTAGGGCTGGGAATTGGACTTGCCACACTCGGCGATTTCGTTGCATTTGCCGCAACGACTCAAGCAGTAAAGCTTCCCGGATTCAGTGCCTTTGCGTCGACCGTCAAAGTAACTAAGGGCGCTAAGTATTATTTAATTGAATCCAATGGCATTCCTGCCCATCAAATGATGGTGGGAATTAAGAGTTGGCAGGAACAGATTCCGACACCACAGCCTTACACAGGATCAAATGCATGGTCATTACCAATTAAGCCAGTCTTAGCATCCATGCCCATTCCCAATGTTGGAAACTTCTTGCGAGGTGCAATAGCTATTGCAGCAAATGGAATTCCCATCTTTAATGCCCTGAATAACCGAGGCGAAGATGCATTCCTTGCTGGAGAGCTTGATGACTTTGGGGGACACTGCGGACAAGCGGATGATTACCACTATCACACTGCACCTTTGCACTTGCAGAGTACCGTCGGAGCACGGAACCCAATTGGGTATGCCTTAGATGGATTCGCAATTTATGGCGCTCTTGAACCAGATGGATCCCCAATGAATAAATTGGATTCCTTGAACGGCCACACTTACAAAAAGTTCGGTTATCACTATCACGGAACTTCCTCCTACCCGTATATAAATGGTGGCTTTAAGGGCGTTGTCTCTCAAAAGGATGGACAGGTAGATCCGCAAGCCTCAACACATGCCTTTAGGCCACCTCAACCTCCACTCCGTGGAGCCACTATCACTTCATGTCAGAATCTTGGAAATGGACACTTCATTCTGACTTACTCACTTAGTGGGGAGACGACCACGATTGATTACATCGCAACACTTGCCACAGTTACCATCCAGACGACTGTCGGTACCGCAGCTCCGACTCAACAAGTTTTCCAACGAGTAACGAGGTAAACGACCATGAAAGAGTTCACACGCAGAAGCCTTCTCAAAGCTGGGGCGCTCTCCCTTGCTTATTCCTTGGTAGGTGGCAAGGCATTCGGGGCCAGCTTGTCCAATATCAATACAGTGATTGGAAGACCAACAAATTCATCGATCGCTTTAAGTCTTATAGCTGGAAACTCTGCCAACTGCTACATTGAATATGGCTACAAGCCAACAGCACTTCTCTATAAGACTCCCGCTACTTTTCTGAGCGCACTCACGCCAAAAATCATTGAAATAAACTCACTCAAGGCAAATTCCCAAATCTTTTATCGAGTGAGAAGTAAGACGGGCAGCGATGCTGTATTTGCGATTGGAGAAACTAACTCCTTCTTTACTCAGAGAAAAACTGGTTCTGCATTCACCTTTGTCGTCCAGGGAGATTCCCATCCGGAACGAGTCGGCAAAATGTTCAATGCCGACTTATATGTACAAACACTCGCTAATATCTCAAAACAAAAGCCCGATTTTATGGTGACCTTGGGTGACGACTTCAGCATCGATCCTCTCATTGGAAAAGGTCAGGCAAATCTTGCGAATGTGGAGAATATCTATGCAACTCAACGAAATTGGCTGAGTGCGGTTGCTAAGTCGATCCCAATCTTCTTGGTTAATGGAAATCATGAACAAGCTGCTGCCTATTTATTAGATGGCACTGCGAATAATCCGGCCGTGCTTGCAGGAAACGCACGTCTCAAATATTTCCCTTTGCCAGATACGAACAACTTTTATAGTGCAGATGCAGAAAGCGTTCCATTCGTTGGAAAGCCTCGAGACTATTACTCCTGGACCTGGGGGGATGCTCTCTTTGTAACGCTGGACCCATACTGGCACTCAAAGAGTCCGGTCGATAATGTCGCCGGCGTGAGTGCTGACTCAGCCCAGGGAGGAAAAGGTTCTGGAAAAACTACGGACCTATGGAGTATTGGAATCGGCGATACCCAGTATGCCTGGCTAAAAAAGACGTTAGAAACTAGTAAGGCCAAATATAAATTTGTATTCGCTCACCATGTCCTGGGAACGGGCCGAGGCGGAGTAGAAGTCTCAACCAGTTATGAATGGGGCGGGAAAGACCCTAAGGGGAGTTCAACTTTTGCCGAGATGCGTCCAAATTGGGAGCTACCCATCCACGATTTGATGGTGAAAAATGGCGTGACCATCTTTTTCCAGGGACACGATCACATCTTTGTTCACCAAGAGCGAGACGGCCTGATCTATCAATCAATGCCTAACCCAGCAGACGATACATTCACCATGTTTAATGACAACGCTTATCTCTCGGGAACAAAAGCTCCTAACTCTGGCCATGTTCGAGTAACTGTCGGTCCTACATTAGGAAAAGTAGAGTATTTCCTCAGCGCAAGGCCACAGGATGAATCTTCCGATAGGAAGAATATGCAGGTGGCCCACTCCTACGAATTCAAGGCTAAGCAACTATGACTAAATGGATAATGTCACGCCGAACACTTTTGCTATCGGGATTTCTTGCACTGATTTCGGAGATTCCGGGCCTTGCTGCCGTATTACCAACTCTCAAACTAAATAAGGCCCTAAATTCCACCTCTCTACATTTTACAGGAACCGCTGCAAGCGCCGGAGTCGGTTATCTTGAGTATGGAAAAAAAGTTGGTATATATGAATCGAAGACTCCAACATTTGCAATCAGCAAGCAATTCACGACGACTGTAACGGGGCTGCAACCAGGGACCAAATATTTCTTTAGGTTGAGGTACAAGCTCAGTGGAAAGAGTTATTTGGCGACTTCTGCCATTGCAGTTTCGACTCAGTCTGCGAGCACTTCCTCTCTTTTCGCTATTCAAGCTGACCCGCATATGGATGAGAATTCAAGTGCCGATGTATATAACAAAACGCTAGATTTGATAGCGAATTCTGGAGCATCTTTCTTGATCGACCTTGGTGACATTTTCATGGTCGACAAACTCGCAGATAAATCTGAAGCAAATATTCGGGCTCGGTATGTGCTGATGAAGAATTATTACCAACGGCTCAAGGGAATGCCACTCAAGATTGTCTTGGGTAATCACGATGGAGAACTAGGGTATAGCTCTTTCAACACTAAGAACTATCGTGCTGAGTATTTCCCAGAGCAAACCGGCCCGGTCGCTTACTTTGCTTTTTCGGAGTCAGATGTACTACACATTGGTTTGGATCCTTTCACTTATACGACATCAAATCCAAAGGCTGATGGTTGGCAATGGACTCTGGGAAAGGCGCAATACGACTGGTTGACTTCTACACTTCAAAATTCAACCGAACGGCACAAGTTTGTCTATATCCATCATCTTCTCGTCGGGGATGCGCAATCTCGTGGCGGAGTTCATATTGCGAATTTCAATGAATGGGGTGGAAAGAATATGGACGGGAGCGAAGGATTCTCAAAAATGCGCCCTGGTTGGGCCAAACCAATCCATCAGCTGCTGAAAGATAATGGAGTTTCTATTGTCTTTAAGGGGCACGATCATCTATACGTAAAAGAGGAGATGGATGGCCTGATTTATCAAACTCTTCCACAACCAAGTCATCCCGGTGATGGTACAAATTCGGCAATTGAGTATGGATACGGCGCAGGCAAAGTTATCGGTGGTTCCGGCTATTTGAGAGTAAAGACTGACTCCGATAAGGCTCAAGTTGATTTTGTTAAGTATGACGGATCGGTGGTTGATTCCTATTCAGTCTAAGCGACTAGACTAAATCATCGAGATAAGGAAATCTAAATGTGCACGAAAATCACTTGTCGTAAATGCGGGAAGGCCTCTTGGTCCGGTTGCGGACAGCACATCTCGCAGGTGATGAAGGGGATTCCGAAGTCTGAACAATGCCAGGGCCATCAGAATGATCCCAAAAAGCCTGGGATTTTCTCCAAAATCTTCGGAAGTAGGTCCTAGTAATGAACTCAAAGTCCTTAACTTCAATTACACAATTATTATTTGTGATGTCTAACTAGTGGAGACTAAAGCCGGTAACTACTGGCGTGAGTCCCTAGCTGCCTGGGCGATACCAAAGGAAATTCTTGACCAGGCCCCAGAAGATCCGTGGATTCACCCACCAGTGATGTTTCGACTTCCTGATGTCATTGAAGATTCCATCTCGCACCAGCGAGCTCGGGAAGTATTAACACCAGGCGGCTCAATTCTAGATATTGGCTGCGGTGGTGGAATAGCGGCCTTTGCAGTTGTACCTCCGGCAACTCATGTGATCGGAGTTGACCATCAACCCGAAATGCTCGAAATGTTTGCCTCATCTGCAAAATCAAGAGGAATAACATCTGAAATCTATGAAGGCTTTTGGCCGGCACTTGCAGATACAGTTCCAGCAGCTGATGTTGTTGCCACACACCATGTTCTTTACAACGTCTCTCCAGTAGAAGATTTTCTCCTTGCTATGAATGCACATGCACGCAAGAGAGTCATTATTGAGATGCCGCAGCTTCACCCTCTGACTACAGCAGCACCTTTATGGAAGCACTTCTGGAATCTTGATCGGCCGATCAATCCAACACCAGAAAATCTCATGGATGTTCTGAGTGAACTGGGAATTGATGCCCATCTCGAGCTTTGGAACGGCTCTATGAGAACCGAGTCGGATCTTGAGTCTCAAGCCAAGTTTTCACGCATCAGACTCTGCCTGCTTGAGGATCGTGAAGCGGAAGTCTTAGAGTTCCTTCGACTCCAGCCAAAAGTCGCAATTAGAAACTTGGCAACAATTTGGTGGGATATTTAGTCAATACTCACTATATCTGGATGCAGTTTTCGCATATTTGCGTAAGACCATCTTCCTAAAGCCTCAAGAACTTTGCGAAGTTCCTTCCCACTCTTGGTCAGTTGGTATGCATTATTGCGGGCACTTCGTTCTGCATCCACTCTCTCAATGATCTCCAAGCCCGTCAGTAATTTCAGTCGCTCAGCAAGAATATTTGTAGAAATTCTCTCTGGTGATTCAGAGAACTCAGAGTACGTGCGAGTTCCATAGGTGATCAGATCTCGCACTATGAGCAGGGACCACTTATCCCCAAGAATGTCTAGCCCAGAGCTAATGGGACATTCAGAGCGCCATTCCACAGGGCTTGTCTTCTTACTTGCCACGCTGCCCCCTTACTCAGAGATAGCTGCTGCCATCTCGGTAAAGGTTATCTCTAGAGGGGTTGGCTTCCAATTAAGAATTTCCACTGTTTCGTGATTATCGTAAGCAATCTTTACTCCGAGATTAGGGACCATTCCCTTGGCTTCACGGTCAAAGAGAGCCATGAGCTTGATAGCAAAGTTTGGCGCCTTGCGAGATGGCACCTTTTTGTAGCCTGCTTTCTTGAGTGTCGTGACTAAATAAGCCATGGCAACTGGTTGCGAGCTAGCAGCAATGAATCTCTTACCAGCTGCTCTAGGAGCTTCTAATGCTGCAACGTGTAGACGGGCGATATCTCGTACGTCGACCATACCCATAGCGATATCAGGAATGGCTGGCAGCTTGCCGCCAATGAGGTTTGCAATCATTGCTTCACTTGTACCGTCACCGGCAGTTCCTAAAGATGGTCCAAGGACAAAACCAGGATTGATGGCAACAAGTTCTGTAGAACTTCCCTTAACGGTTTCCCATGCAGCTCGCTCCGCCAACGTCTTACTTTTTGCATAGGCACCAATATTTTGATTTACATCCGACCATGAGTCGGGCCCGTACGTTCCACTTGGTCGGCCCGAAGTCATTGAAACCACAGACGATGTGAGGACGACTCTTTTAATACCTGCCTTTATTGCAGCCTTAATCACTCGCTTCGTGCCCTCAACGGCGGGGGTGATCATGACATTCTCATCTTTTGGCTCAGCCAAGAGAAATGGAGATGCTAGATGAATGACGAAATCACACTCATTCATTGCTTCATCCCAGCCAGAGTCTGAAAGTACGTCTGCTTGAACATACTTCACGTTGGATGCACCGGGCAGCGAGGAGAGAGCAGATTTTGTATTCTCAGCTTTTAATAGCGAGCGCACTGTTCCAATAACTTCATATTTTTGGCGAAGAAGTTCAGCAGCAACATGCTGTCCGATATATCCAGTGATACCTGTTACTAAAACCTTTTTTGCCATTGGATGACTCCTTCGAACTATGTGGGCTGGTGACGGTCAGGTTTTAAAGATACACCATCACTTGCAAAATGCAAGTTACTAGCCTACTGTTCCAACGTCCTGCAATTCGCACAGATGGAGATACGGAAAATGAGTGAAGAAATAAAGCCTGCCTATGGCCTAGTTCAAATAAACATTACAAATCAAGCAGAGTTCATGGAGCGCTATGCCCAGCATGTCTTTCCGATCCTTGCAAAATGGGGTATCGAGATGATTGCAGGATCTGACACTCCAGTCACCAAAGAAGGAACTTTTAAAGGCAATTGGTCAGCAGTGCTGCGCTTCCCAAGCATGGCTTTGGCAGAGGTGTGGTACGACTCAGATGACTATGCTCCATATCGAGATATCAGAATAAACGAGCTCACTGATTCTGGCAGTCTTGTCTTTGTCCCGGGAATGTAAGTTTCAAAACTCACAAGCTCGAGTCTTTGCAACTACTTGCTTTAATTAACGGGCAAACCAGCGGACATTTCAGCTTTCCCAACAGTATCCAGGCACATCCGGCTTATAGGGCGACTCTTCTTTATTTTGTTTACCTCGGTCTTCCAGGTAAATCGATCGACCCGGTTTACTTCATCAACTACGCCGGCGGTTGGAGCCACAAATGAACAACCAACTTTGGTCAAGATATCTGTTGCGGGATAGTTGTGGTGATAAGCGGTGAAGTGAACCGTGCAGCCTTGAACAGGGAAAACATATCTAGGTGCGGCTTGGGCGCTTGTGAGAGCACTTAGATTCAGGGCAACTACCAGGAACAGAATTTTCTTCACACCCTGACAATACGGCACGCTCAATGGATACCTCGTGCGCCAGATGGCTAAGCCCGCTCCTCTCTCTTTTCTAATCTGGGTTGCCAATACCCGGAACATTCGGGTTGCGCCCAATGAATGGAGATACGGATGGGTTTAAAAATCGCAATAGTGGGAGCAGGCTTTGGTGGGCTCTCCTCAGCAAAGGTGCTTACCGAGTTTGGACATGATGTAACAGTCTTTGAAAAGGAATCAGAGGTAGGCGGAGTCTGGACTGCATCTCGCAGATACCCAGGACTCGGAACTCAAAATGTGAGAAGCACTTATGCCCTCTCCGACTATCCCTACCCTAAAGGAACCCCAGAGTGGCCAAGTGGCGAACAGGTTCAGAGCTATATGGCTGGATACTGCAAAAAATTTGGTATTGATAAGAAAATTCAACTAAATACCACTGTCGAAAAAGCCGAGCAGAATTCAAACGGAAGTTGGTCGCTAACCTTAGCTTCCGGCGGAAAGAGTCGAACTGAGGATTTCGATTATTTGATAGTAGCAAATGGAATTTTCTCCGATCCCTTTGTACCGAATTACCAAGGTGCTGATGCATTTCGCGCTGCAGGTGGCAAACTCATGCATACCGTTGACTTTCACGATCTCAACGATGTAAAGGGTAAGAATGTAGTCGTAGTCGGATACGGAAAATCTTCCTGCGATGTGGCAAATGCCTGCGTGGGAACAGCTGCTAATGTCACCATAGTTGCGCGCCATCTCATCTGGAAAGTTCCCAAAAAGCTAAAAAATGTTTTAAATTACAAGATGTTATTACTCACCCGAATGGGTGAGGCACTCTTCCCATATATTGAACTAAAGGGAACTGAAGCCTTTCTTCATGGCAAAGGCAAGAAAGTTAGCGCCGGAATGCTGGGAAGTGTTCAAGGGGTCATCGAGAAGCAGTTCAGGCTCGAGAAACTTGGACTTCATCCTAAGAACGGTCTTGAAACAATCGTTCGAAGCACCGTCTCGCTAGCTTCAGATGGATTTTTCAAGAAAGTTCAGGAAGGAAAACTTAATGTCGAACGTGATACTGAAATCGTTAAAATGGAAGCTGGCAAGGTGCACCTTTCCAATGGAAAAGTCCTGGATGCCGACTATGTTATTTGCGGAACTGGCTTCCATCAGCGCGTGAGCTTCTTTGACGACAAAATCATGAAAGCAATCACTGATGAGCGTGGAAACTTCCGCCTCTATCGCCAACTAATTCCACTTGATGTGAAGAACTTAGCATTTAGCGGATACAACTCATCCTTCTTTAGTCAGCTCAATGCTGAAATTGGTTCGGTATGGATTGCTGCAAATATCGCGGGTTTGATCAAACTACCTAGCCGAGATCAGATGCTTCAACATATCGATAAGCGTCTGGCTTGGATGGAACATCGCACCGAGAATAAGCATGCTCGTGGAACAAATATCATTCCGTTCTCGGTTCATAATATTGATGAACTGCTAGAAGATCTGGATGCGCAAATCCCAGTGTTCACTCGCTTCAATCAGTGGCTACTCCCCATCAATCCCGCAAGCTATAAAAATGTAAGCAAGAAAATTCGTGCTCGAGTGGGTGCCGGAAAATAATTAGGCACGTGAAAAAGCCCCGGTCAATTAGATCGGGGCTTTTATCATTTCTGGATTTAGTTATGCTTCCAAGAGCGGAATTGCTGGTACAGCTTGCTCTGGTCCCATTGCTGAATAGCCACCGTCTGCCGCCCAATCTGCTCCAGTTACGACAGATGCTCTATCACTTGCTAAGAAGGAAATGACATTTGCGACTTCTTCTGGATCTCCTACGCGGCCAGTGAGGTGGAAAGGAGCGGCAACTCGATCTGTCTTCATTCGATCGCCTTTAGATAACAAGTTCATGATGGCCGACCAAGTCCAGCCAGGTGAAACGGAATTAACGCGAATTTTATCTGGCGCATAATCCATCGCCATGTTTCGGGTGAGTTGGACAATTGCTGCTTTGCTTACGGGATAGGCCCATCGTCCAATCTGAGCCACGCCCGAGGAGATGCTGGTCAAATTTATGATGGAGCCGCCTCCTTGTTTTTTCATATGTGGTCGAACCGCTTCACCCAATAGTGCGGCACTTGCCACATTCACATTGAGAGTATTCGTCCATTGAGCGCGATTGGTGGCTGAACCTGCGTCATCATACGAACAAGCTAAGTTGACCAAAATATCTATTTTTCCAAATTTGGATATAGCGGTTGTCACAACCGTTACCACATCTGCGTCACTTGTTATATCAGCATGTACAAATTCTGCTCCAGTACTCAAGGCTGCTGAAGCTCCGCTCTCCTCATTGATTTCCACTATGAGAACTTTGGCTCCATCTGCAATTAATACCTTGGCAACCGCTTCGCCGAAAAGGGTTCCGCCACCAGTCACAATGGCACTTTTTCCTGATAATAGCCCTGTACTCATAACACTCCTTTATGGGTTGGTAAGACTCTGAAGGTAGGCAAAAGCGCTTGGGCATCCTGTCCTGCCTGCGCGTAACATAGCCAGAGAACGCAGTATCGTCGGGAAATCTATTGACGGGCTAGTAGGGGGAGTTAGACCATTAGCAAATGGTTCCCGTAGCAGAGCTGCTCTCGGCGCATAATCTCTTTCGCACCACCAACCTCGATCAAGCGCGAGATGAAGTTGCGCGCGTTTTTTGTCCGCACAGATTAACTACGACCAGCATCGATCAACGTCTGAATACAGTTCATAACCGAATCACACTTGGCGATGTAACCCTTAACTATTTGGATTATGGCGCAGAGGTACACATCACACCGGGCGAGCTTCACTCTTTCTATTTGGTTCAAATGCCGCTTGCCGGATCAGCAGATATTAACTCGGGCAAGGAGCACGTCTATTCCGACGTTAACACTGCATCCATTCCTAATCCCCTTGAAAAACTGGACATGGTTTGGCATGAGAACAATCCACAACTTTTGGTCTACATAAATCGCACAACACTTGAAGAGCGCCTTGAAGATTTGATCGGCCGAGAGCTGCATCTTCCCGTTAAATTCAATTTAGGAATGGATCTCACAACTCCACAGGCTCGAAGCTGGCGAACACTCGTCGACACTCTTGTCGCAGATGTAGATCGCGGTGGACTTACGATGCATGCAGGAGTTCGCAATCAATTCCAAGATCTCATTATCTCGGGCCTGCTTCTCTCCCAAAAGCATAACTACAGCGATTCAATTGGTACAAAAATTGAACCAGCTGCACCCAGGTCAATTCGACTTGCGATAGCCGCATGTGAGGAGAATCCAGAGGAGCCATTAACGGTTACCGATATGGCCCGTGTTGCCGGAGTAAGTATTCGTTCATTGCAAGATGGCTTTAAGAAATATGTAGGAATGAGTCCAACTGACTATTTGCGAGATGTCAGGTTAAATCGAGTGAGAGAAGATTTACTCTCCGAACGCGCCTTGCAAACATCCATTGCCGACATCGCATTTTCATGGGGATTTACTCACTTAGGTCGCTTTGCCAAGTCGTATCAAGAGCGATTCGGAGAGCTTCCATCGGAGACCGCTCGCAGGTAATTTCGATATATCAACTGCGTTGCTGATAAAGTCGGCCTTTGCCTGCATCCTTGCAGGGCGGTAACTCAGTTGGTTAGAGCCCCGGACTCATAATCCGGTCGTCGTCGGTTCGAGCCCGACCCGCCCCACTCAATATTTTCCCTTATTAAAGTGCCGCTAAGACATTCTCGAAATTGGGATGCCGCGGATCGATTAATTCAAAGTGACCGATTCCCGGAAGTTCGTAATATTGAACGGTCGAATATTTCACGGCGAAATCTCGAGAGAGCTCAACCGGAACTCGAATATCGTCAGAGCCGTGGAAGAGAGTTACAGACTTTTCATTTATACCCACTCGTATCGGTTCTAAATCTGAACGACTTTCTGCGCTCTGACCTAGGAAACTTTGAATTGCTCCATCATCTAAGTTGAGTTGCTCGCCTGAAACTAAATCCGAGACTGGCGCGAGAGCTATAGCTGATTTCACTTCGTCCAATTGGGTTGCGAGTAAAGCCAAGTGACCTCCGGCCGAATGGCCAATTACCACAGACTCCCCCACCAATTTAATAGCGGTAAATACATCCTCCACCGTTGCATTTGGATTTCCCGGTTCACGGCGGTATTCAATGAGATAAGTATCAAATCCTTGGTCAGCTAGCGCCGCAGCAAAGGGTCGCAGATGGACCCGGTCATACTCAGGGCGCCAATATCCTCCGTGGATCAGAACTACTTTCTTTCCGCCCTTGTTTCCATAACGTTCTATTAGTTGATCCGGCAGATCACCGTAACGAATAACTTCATCAGATGGCTCAGCGGAGAGTTCAAAGACGGAACGGTCCTCCACTATCTCGTACCAGACCTTCGACCAATATTTACAGGCGCGGATGAATAGGTTGAAGAACTGTAGGAACCATCGGTGGGCGTTGCAAGAACGGATACATTTCCCATACGCGAACTCATTGGCTTCCACGCACAAGTGGCCGCTATCGATGGTGAGCTTCCGGTTGTTGCAACTCTGATGCAACCGGGGATTCTCTTTCCGTAAATGCTGAACGTAACCTTGCCCGGCACATTCACATTAGCGCTCATATTTGCTCGAATACTTTTCACTGGAGGCGTCGCGAAAGAAAACGAAAGTATTCCAGCAACTAAGCCTGATATGACCGAGATAAGCGAAGAAGTGACACCTGAACCATAAACGTTATCGGCCCGAAGTGCGATTGAATAATTAGTTCCATCTGTTAAACCCGGAACTGATACTGGTGAAACGGTATCTACGGGAGAAAGCGCCATCCACGTATTTCCACCATCGAGTGAGTACTCATAATTGGTGAGAACACTTCCACCATTCGTCGATGGATCAGTGAATGATATTTGGGCTGAACCGGCAAGCGGAACGTAACCCAATCCAGTTGGAGCGTTAGGTGGACCCACTGGCGTAGCGGTTCGCGTTTCAGACCACGCACCTGTTCCGAATGAGTTTGTACCGGCCACTCGGAAGGTATAACTAGTTCCATTAGTCAGACCAGTGACCGTCTCAATAGTTGTTGGTGCTACCGGCGTGGAAAAAGTTGTGAATGCCGTATCAGGATCGCTGGTTTTCTTATATTGGACGATATATCCGGTGGGGGCATCACCTGACGCTGGTGCTTGCCAATCCACCACCACTTGATGGTTTCCTGGCTGTAGTGGAAGTCCGAGTGATGAAAGTGGATAGCGAAAGACAACAAGTGATCCGGATGGAAATGCGAAACCTTTTCCGCTCAGATTTGCCGCACTAGGACCGGCACCATTTGAGTTATTTGAAAGGTCACAACAAACTCCGGAATTATATTTATAGTTGGGAACATAACCTGTGGAATCGGTGCCTGTTGCATAAGCAGAAGTCCATGAGACTCCAGTCAGTGCACTCTGGATATCTGCTAAAGAGACATTTTGAACACCATTTGCTACATCTGTTAAGTTGTAGCCAGTTATAAATGAATGTAAATCAACATATGGAGAACTCAGTGTCGCTCCGCCCAGCGGAGAGCGGCCAGAGCTGGCTTGAGCGCCGGGAATTGAAACCACATCCATGCCATTGAGGTAACCACCAAAATCTTCGGTGCCGCCGCCACCCATGACAGCTAGGTATATGTATGACTCACCAGATTGCGGAATGATGTTAAGAGTTGCTGCATTCGTCGCTTGGGTCATCCAAGCAACGTTGTTCTGATAAAACAATCGAGTAACTGAACTGCTATCTCCCATAAAGACCGCGAAGTCATTGTCGACTAAAAGTTTTAAGGAGGCCTGCGTAAATGTGGGGGCGAGTGGGGCGGCTGCCGCGCTAGCCGATGGAGTAAAACCGAGAATTAATCCAATAATTAAGGTCGGCAACAAATAAGGAAGGGAGCGCAGACGCGCTCCCCACCAATTCGACTGCTCGGCCATGAGCAGAGTCTATATCTAGCTTATAGGGCGACTCTTCATTCAACAAATTGAATGTTTTACTCGAAACTTTAAACTTGCGACTGGAGTTTAAGGGTTAAGTCTAAGATCAATTATCTGCTCTGCTTCTGCTTCTGCTTCCGCTTCAAGATTCAGGGTTCGTATCGCCTGCATTGCTTGCCTACCCGTTACCTTTAATTTTCTATAAATAGCGACGGTCTCTTGTCGTATGAGCGATTCGCTATATCCAATTTCCAAGCCTATTTGAGAATTGTTGAAGCCTCGTTCAAGTAAGCCTGCAATCACTAATTGACGGTCACTCAAGGGGACTGGAGGAAGGTCTATCTTTTGCTTTGCGTGAAGCGCTACTTCTACAAGTGCCTTGGGAAGACGACTTGCATAAAGTCCTAAGAGAGAACCGATTGCAACAAAAAAAACCTTCATAGATTCAGTTAATTCAATCTCTTGTGAAGAATAGAAAGCCATCCCACCGATTGGATAAACCGGAATGGCAACACCTGATTTCCACTTCACTGACGTCTCGAGTTGATTCATCAGGGGATAAGTATTTTCGAAATCTTCATCATGCTTTAAGACGATTACCTCATTTGCTCTGATTGCATCTGTAATTGGGTATTTAGCTTGAATAGGGAGGTCGGCGAGAGATCCATACTCAGTTGCTTCCCAGCCGAATCCCCCTAAGGGGCAAACCACGCCAGTTTCGATGAGCTCACCTATATAAATTGTTAGGCAGCCTTCGGCATTGAAAGTATTCATCACTAAAAATTGCGCAATTTCGTTATATGACTTGGGTGGACGGGCTAGAAAATCAGAGAAGGCAAGAATTTTCTGCGATTGCATTTCCTCCTCCGTTCCTCTTATTTGATTTTAAGTCCAGATAGTGTTGCTACTTTTACACTACTCCAAAGTTCAGAGGAAGCAACAATTAGAATTTCTACGCTTGCGTAAGTTCATTTTGTCTGGACTTAACTTCGTATTTGGAATGCATTTTCAAGTTATTTGTCAGTTCAATAATAATCAGTCTGCGTATAACAGGACATACGTTCATTATTAGCAGTGAAGACACTTATGTTCTCCCTATTCAATAGGTTTTTTTGGGGGATTAAATATGCGGATATCCGGCACTTTGAATAAGCCATATGCGCTAGTTCTCGCGACTATTTTTCTCACATCTATCTCCCCCATAAATAGCGAAATTGCAGCGGCTGATGTTCTCCCAATTAATATGGGTGTAGCTGGAGAATTTTCACTTCTTGCCCCAACAATCACAATTGGGGGAGCGATTTCTGTTTACTCGGCTATCGGTGCGCTTTCTGTCGCAAGTGCAACAGGGGAAGCGGCAGTGACTGATCCATTGGTTGCTAAACATTTTGGTGATCCAACCTATGTCGCAGCGATGGAAGATTTAACATCGGCGATCAATAGCGCATTTTCTGACACCGCAACTGCGATACCGGCAACAGTTTTAGATGCGCAAACTTTTGTTCCAGGCAGGTATTATTTTTCAGCACAGGAAGTTACTACCGCCGCCAACGCAGTTATTACTCTTGATGCCAGTAGTAATCCATCTGGTGTTTATATATTTATGTTTCCAGGCAACTTTACGCCGGGTGCAACCGTCCATGTGATGGGAAATGCAAATCCACGCAAGGTCTTCTGGATTGCCCAAGGTAATTTCACATTGGGGGGTGCTAGTTCTATTTGGTTGGGAAATGTCTTAGCTGGTGGAAATATCACACTTGGAAACTCTGACATCGTCATCGGCCGGACTTTATCAATGACTGCAGTTACTACTGATGCAAGCCAGATTTTACCGGCTCTGACGACACCTAATTTCACTATAAGTCGTTCTGGAGAAACTGGGACTGTCGGCGTACCGATTACTCCAGTTCTCATGGTTAATGTGGAATCAAGTGCAGTGACCTACTCCATTTCACCGGTGCTACCTTTAGGGATATCCCTGAATACGAGTACAGGTGAATTATCTGGAACACCATCAGAGTCCAAAACTGCAACGGCATACACGATCACAGCGACAAAAGGTGACCAAAACGCAACGCAGACTTTGCAATTGACGATTTATCCTGCTGTGGAAAAATCTTCGCCAACAATAACCTCTGTCGTACCAATCTCTGGTTCTACTTCTGGTGGAGACACAATTACGATCACTGGAACGGACTTTAGAAGTGGTGCCACAGTCAGCGTTGGTGGTAGCTCATGCACTGTTAGCAGCATTACAGGAATTGAAATTGCGTGCCTGACAAGTTCTGGCTTATCTGGAAGCGTGGATGTCGTAGTTACAAATAACGATGGTGGAGTTGCCACAGCGTCAAACAAATTCACTTTTGTGGTGCCAGGAGATATGGCACAATCCGCTCTGTCTCTAACGATTATTGGTGGAAGCGCTGGATCGCCAATTTCATTATTAACTTCAGGTGGTTCCGGTTCGGGAGCTGTCACTTACGTTGTGGACTCCGGTACTGCGACTGGTTGCGTGAGCAATACTGTTGACTCTTCAACCGCTTCTTTGACCTCCACTAGTCCAGGAACATGTTGGGTAACCGCCACAAAGGCACGCGCTCTATCCTCCGGATCGGTGTATTACGCGTCGATTTCATCACCTAGCGTGGCCTTCACGTTTATTGGTCTGCGGCAAGAGACATTGACCATTACATCAACTTCTGGAACTTTCGGTACTCCGCTTTCTTTGGCTACGACTGGTGGCACAGGGGGCGGATCAGTGACCTATGCCGTTGATAATGGTTCTTCTACGGGTTGTTTAATCACAGGTGGCAAGCTAACAGCAGATAGTTCGGGGACATGTCGAGTAACGGCTACCAAGGCAGCTAGTGGGAATTACGCCTTGGAATCTTCGGTTCAAACATATGTAACTATTGTCAACCCTCATCCTGCGTTAACAATCACTTTCTCTGATCAGACGCTCATGCCTGGGACGGTTGGAGCTTCTTACTCGGATTACCTCCGAGCTCGCACATTCAGTGACGGAGCAGTCGATTCGCACACCGTCACATACGCATTAGCCTCTGGTTCCTCTGCTTTCCCATCTGGGCTCGTTCTTGACACAGCCACCGGTAGTGTTTCAGGAAGCATTTCATCAACAGTTTTACCTGGAACTTTTAATCTTTTGTTTACCGCTTCTTCCCCTGGGTATACATCCGTCACGACTTCATCTCTTTCGTACTTGATTGTCACTGCTGCCCCAGTAGTTAATCCTGGCGGCGGCGGCGGCGGCGGAGGCGCCCCTGCACCAGTACTTACTGTTGCATTTACTGATCAAACTCTAAAAAATGCGACTATCGGCACGGAATATTCTGACTTTTTATTTGCTCACACATTGAGTAATGGTTCAACGGATTCTCATGTAGTTACATATGCTCTTGCCGCTGGCTCTTCAAGATTGCCATCAGGGCTCGTTCTTGACACAGCCACAGGTGTGGTTTCGGGAACCATCTCATCGACAGTTTCACCTGGAACTTTTAATCTTTTATTTACCGCGTCTTCCCCCGACTACACACCTGTCACAAGTACATCAGCCTCGTACATGATCGTTCTAGCCGCTTCTTCAATAGCAGTAGTGCCAAAAGAGGCTACTACTGAGACCGTAACTCCTGTGGAAACAATCACAACACAAGAGCCTGTCACGTTCACGAAAAAGCTCTTGATGACTGCACTTTTTGGAAATAACAGTGCACAACTTGATTTGAAAACGCAGAGTGCAATGAGAACCATGGCGGTGAAGATCAAGAAAATGAAGATTGAATCACTTACCGTTGTGGGCTACTCAAGCTCAACTAGTGGTGTTGATAACTTGAAGTTATCAGCAGCTCGGGCAAAGTCGGTGGCAGCCTTTTTAGTTTCCAATGGCGTCAAGACCAAGATCAGTGTCAAAGGGCTAGGGGTTATAGCCTCCAGCGGGACGAAATCAGCGCTGTCACTCACTCGCAAGGCCGAGATATGGATACTGATCAAGTCCTGAGTGAGCAGAAAATATGACTCCTAGGAATTCGAATCGAGATGACAATGCGTGCAGAAGATATTGAAATTCCCGAGGTCCCTGTCTCGCTTCGCACTATGGCTGCGGCTCGCTCGCCCAATGACAGTTGATCGCCGGTGCGAATTTTTGGATGGTGGTGCCAAAGAGTTTTAACCATTTTTCCACCCTAAGGCACAACCAGGACGGGCCGGTTAAGCAAAGGTAAATATTTGGCTATGGCTGGTGGCGCTTGGACATGCGGTTTCGGAAAGTTCACTTTAGGCTTACGGAATGAGCTACCTATTGAGCGTGACAACATCAACCCGCGGTGAAAAATCTTGGTCGAACAAACTTTTGGCCGAATTTGAAGCTCAATTTAAGGCGAAGCATCCTGAGGTATCGGTGAAGAATCGGTTCACCGGAGATATCCCACACTTGGACTTTGCGGCTCAGAGCGCGGGTCGGACGCCTTTGGATAAGCAGACCGACACGGACAAGCAAGCATTCGCACTTGCAAATGAATTGACTGAAGAAGTGCTTAACGCATCGGCTTTGGTGGTGGCCACACCTATGTATAACTGGGGCCCACCCAGCTCATTGAAGGCGTGGATGGACCGAATCATCAACGTGAAGACGTTCTATCAACAGACCGGTGCTTTGGCTGATCTTCCAGCCACCTTCATCATCGCGAGTGGTGGCTTGTACAGCGAAGGCGAGAATATGAAACATGATTTCTTGCGGCCGTTGCTCGATGAGTGTTTTACGCGAATTGGCATTCAAGATATTGCCTTTGTGAATTGCGATCCCGCTGGCCCCATGGACCGCGGCATGATTTCGGCGGAGGACGAAACGAGTGCGTACGCGAAGGCATTGAAGCAGATCCCTGCGGCAGTTCTTCGCGCTCGATAACGACGAATGCAGGGCTAAAATTAAGATATGAGCTCCGACTGCATCTTCTGCAAGATTGTTTCCGGTGATATCGACGCTTGGAAAGTTTATGAGGACGAAAATTTCATTAGCTTCCTAGATCGGACTCAGGTTCGAGATGGACACTCACTCGTAATCCCCAAGTCCCACCATGCAAATATCCATGAGACGCCA
>Ga0208872_1000832_pt1 | contig 20826 bp, 19 predicted proteins | sample CryBogCBH12Aug08_FD_185508 | JGI IMG/M metagenome (GOLD analysis project Ga0208872, IMG submission 185508) | Freshwater microbial communities from Crystal Bog, Wisconsin, USA - CBH12Aug08 (SPAdes) | ecosystem: Environmental > Aquatic > Freshwater > Lake | place: Crystal Bog, Wisconsin, USA...
CGACTTGATCTGTTGTGTGTTCGCATAATTGAGAGATTAGTGCCTACTGGCCAGGAAGTGGTGGATTTGGTGGCACCTAGTGGCGCGCCAGAGTCCGGATATCTTCCTGTGGGGCATGAGCCCGTGACACAAGTTGGTTGGGATGCAGAGGAAGGTAGTTCAAGCCTCCATCAATATTTGAGACAAGCGCCCCGCCGTAGACCGGGTTCTTAGTCAGCATCGTGAAAGTAATTCCATTGAGTGCACCAACGGGGTGCCAGTACGCCGAAGTATCACCGCTAATGACCATATCTTGGCTTTTGCCGTGATTATCAATCCAGTGCGCGCGCACAGCGGGAGCGCTACCTACAAAGAGGAATTGGGCGGAGGCGCCGGCCAGGTTAATTTTGAAATTAGAAAGTGGCGTCAACTGATTAGCCCATGCGAAGTCGGCGCTGCCAGAAATTGTTTGGGTGAGAGCAGCTGCGAAGAGCGGTTGGTCAGAAGTTATTTGAATTCCATATGGAGTAGAGAGTGAGATATGTGGAAGAGATACATCGACAACCTGTTGATGTTGCACCTTGTATGAATCAAATCCGAGGGGAGTGAATGTGCCGCCACCGGAGTACATGCTGAGATGGACGTTTGCGTCGACATTACCTGGCACCAAAAAGCGCAAGGTCGTAGAGGCCTTAGTGGAAGAACCAAAGAGACCAGAGAGATAACTGGTGGTCGCAGGGCTTTCAACCGAAGTAACAAAACTCGACCCCAGGTCATTTAGACCACTCACTCTATGATCGAACAAAAATGATGTCACTCGGCCCGACTGGGTAATGACGTGAAGTGCGATCGCTGGTTCTCCAGGAGCGATACTTGCAAGCCGCAGGTTTACCGAGGAGTTCGCCTTTACGGTCAGTGATATAGGGGCTAAGGAGCCTTTCGCGCCATAAGGAACCACCTGAACAGTTGAATCACTTAAACCGCTATTAATGATCTGCAAAAGACCCTGGCTTGTAACGCTTCCGGATCCCCCAATAAACCATTCATCAGCTCCCCCAACATCGCACACCACATCTGCAGTGCCTTTGCTGGTCGCTGATTCAAAGGCGATAGCCGATCCCGGATTGCCGCTAATAAATGTCGGAGCAGAAGCACCTCTGAGCACGACAGATTTTTGGTTGTGCAAGCTAACGTTCTTTCCCGCAACGAGTCCAGCAGAAAGTCCTTGGGTGGGAAGCGAGATTCGTTCAGTACCCCCGGCAAAAACCGACGGGCAGAGCACCGCTGGATAGCTCGCATTTAACGTGATGTGCGCTTTGGCCTGGGGCACGAGAGTGGCTAGAGCAACTGCTGCTCCGACTAAGAGCGGTCCGCGCAGAATAAATACCAGTGTTTTAACTTTAGTTAATTTCATGATCAGACCAACTCTTCCAACGGAACTTGGCGTCGTTTGCGACCAGAAGGAAGTGTCATGACAACTGTTATCAGCAGAGCTAGTAACTGCAAGGAAATTAGCGCGCGATGAGCAGTTCCATCAAAGAGAACTGTGATTTTTCCACCAGTGGGGATCGTGAAGATCGGAAGTCCGCTATCTGCATGTTGAAGTGGGATATTTGCTCCGTTTGCAATCAACCTCCAACTACGGTCATATTTCTCAGCAACTGTGACAGTGCCGCCGGTAGCCGCGACACCGAGTGCGCCAACATCTCCTGCGGGAATCATCGAGTTCTTTCCATTGCTACCTGCCAGAACAACTCGAGGCGATGAACCCACAATGCGCCAGACAATTCCAATATCTGTCGCCGACATGCGAGTAAAGCCTCCGACGCCATCTATCAAGCGAGCTAATTCCACGCTCACAGGCGCGCGAAGGAATAGGTACTGGATTCCAAAACTTCCAAGCACCTTTGCGGAATTTATGCCAGATCCCGCGATCAAGTCCGTAACAGCTCCGACGATTTGCGGTGGCGTAGAAGTTTCAACATCTGCATCCCCCAACTCCAAGGGATTGCCGCGAGAAATAGCGAAGGTAGTCGAATCCGAGTGAGAGTAAATGACCAGTGTTTTGGGTTTGGCCGGACTTTGAGCGAGGGATGAAACGAAGGCTGGAACAACATCCACCTGGTCGGATTGAACCAATGATGTTCCTTGACCGACGAGCACCCAACCCGCCATAACGGTGGTACTCAGAATAGAAAGCACGGTGGCAATAGCAACAGCGAAATGACCGATACCTAAATTGCGTACTCGCAGATTTGGAAAGACATTACCGATCACCACCAACATAGGTGGGATCAAGATAATCATGATGATCAAGAAGGCGGTTCCTACAAATACAGGTTCAGTTGCTCCATGTCCTGCAATATGGAAGTCATTGAGAACAATGGCGACCGAGAGTACGGCGGCACAACTGAGCGATGCTCTGCGCATAGAACGGATGAAGAAACTAAAGAGAATAAAGAATGGAAGTGGCGCAATGACCCACCACGGAGGAGAACCCGCTCCCCCTGGATTAGTGAGCAGCGTCTGCAAAGTTCCACCGTTCGCGAGTGGAATACCCGGTGCGAGTAGGAATTGAGTTGGGTGGAGGAATGCACCAAGTGACCATGGCAAGGAGAGCAAGAAGCTTGTGATTACGACGGCTAGGCGCCTGCGAATTGGAATGAAGAGATCGCTTTCTGCCAGATCAATCCACCCCGCGCCAGTTTTTGGCGCTCTGAAAATCTTCACTGAATCATGAACCAGGCGATAGATGTGAAATATCAACCATGCTGCAAGGAGAAGCGGAGAGAATGCACAGACCACGGTAACCAAGAGTGTCAATGAGAAGAGTCTGCGCCAGGTAATGGCAGCGATATCCGTCATCAGAGGTTTTAAGAAAATAAATAACGGTGCAAAGAGATACAGAACCAATATATCTAGGCGACCTTGATTAAGCGATCCCCAGAGGAGTGGTGAGAGCACGTAGACCAGACCACCAAAAGTGGAAACCCCCTCGGGAACCCCAACACGTCGCAGCGAAATTACAAAGATAACAAAGGCGAGGGGTGGGGTGAGCAGGAATAGCAAAGTTATAAATAATGAGAGGTGCCCTAATGTGACAAGCGAGGCAAGGCCAATGACGGGTACCCACGGCGGAGTCGCTACTGCAGACCCCATTCCCACTAAATGCCATGCCTGTGCGTAATTGCGTAAAAGTTGTAATCCACTTGATGGGATAAATCCAAGAGCTCCGCCAGAAAGTGACCCAAAACGTGCGCGAGCCGAGACCAGCGAGATCAAAATAATTCCAAGTAATGCGAGGGAGTCTGGACGCCTGACTACGCCGCGGATGATGCTTCGTTTGGCCGGAAGTGGAAAATCAGGCTCATCAAATTCTTCACCGATAACCCCAAGATCGGAGTACGAGACAGCAACATCACCTGGCTCTTCAACTGGAGCGCCCCGCAATTTAAGGGCGATCGTATTTGAAACCCGATCAATCCCGGCACGAATCTGACTTCCGCGTGGAGGAATAAATGGCGCAACAACTGCCGGAGAAAGTAGGCGCTTCTTCCTTCTCGCCCTACGAGCTTTAATCAAATCTGTGGGGTGGATGATCAACAGTGCGACAGCCGCAATTTCATCGCCGGCATAACCTGGCAATTTCGCGAGAAGATCAAAGATAACGCGGAGCAAGCTGGTGCCGATGAGTTGGAAGGTCAACCATGGCAGGGTCCACCATGAGGAATTAGCCAGAATTACATAGGCAGCATTTCTGCGATCGAGTAATAAAGGGCGATGGAGAAAAGCCTCAGAGACATCAACAATGCGACGTTCGGTTGCAGATGCTTCGGCGTGAAAAGCGCTAGCCGCACCCACGCTGATTGCACCAAAACCAGCGACTCGAGCCCGCCAACCCAAATCGATGTCATCCCTAAAGAGGGCGAGGTTCGGATCTAAACCACCAAGCTCTTCAAATGCGCTGCGACGAACCAACATGCCTGCAGTACTTACAGAGAGAACTTCTTTAATCTCATCATGTTGACCTTGATCTTGTTCGCGCTGCTCAAGGCCGGTCCACCTCGCACCATTAGGCGCAATGGATACCCCTACTTCTAGAAGATGGTCGCGGTCATACCAACCTAATAATTTCGGTCCTGCGATGACGACTTGTGGGCGATCATTAAGTGCTGCAAGAAGTAACTGCAGGGCATCCTTTGCTGGAGCACAGTCATCATGAATAAACCAGAGGCATTCATGTGCTGCGTCCACGGGATCTTCTAATTGTGGTGAATGCTCCAATGCAATTTCAATCGCATCACCAAATCCCAGATCTCGATCTGCAGAAATATATGTAATTCCAGCTGCGCGCAAAAGTTTCGGAGAGGCGTCGCGTGATCCAGTATCAACCGCGATGATTCGATCGATGCGTCGAGTTTGTGATGAGAGGGCGGCGATTACTTCGGGCAACCACGTTGCACCATCATGGGTGACAACAATTGCAGTGACGAAAAAATGCGAGAGGTCTACTTCACTTATCTGAGGATGTTTAACTGAAACCGTGGCCATTACTTTGCGCCCCTATCTGCGAGGGCTGAGGGCAAGGAAGGTTTGCGATTAGGCCGAGCGGCGCTTGAGGCGACGGCGTTCTCTCTCAGAGAGGCCACCCCAAATACCAAAGCGCTCGTCATGACCCAGAGCGTATTCCAAGCATTCAGATCGAACATCACATGAGAGGCATACCCGCTTAGCTTCACGTGTGGAGCCACCTTTTTCCGGGAAGAACGCCTCCGGATCGGTCTGGGCACAGAGAGCGCGCTCTTGCCATGAGAGATCTGGATTTCCTGCGTTGGAGGTGCCGCTATTCGTGAGACCACCCATTGCAAAATCTCCTTGAGCCGCGATCTGACGATCTGACATGTGATCTCCTCAAACTATCTAAACTGAGTGGAACTTTTCGGCTAGTCTCGGGGTTAAGTGCTAGACCCGAAGTGTTACTTGGGTGAATTACACGCGTGTAATCCCTTAGAGTCAAGTCCACATAGATTAATTTTTCGCTGAAAAGCCAAAAAACTGCTCTTTTGCCAAGAATCCCGCGGGAATTTCACTATTTTCCGCTACAAAAGTGCGATCCAATCGAGATCCCTCCCTAATTACGCTCTTCTTGCCCAGCACGGATCCCTCAATCAGGACGCTATCTTCCAGGACCACTTCAGCTTCAATCACTGAACCGGGCAAGATCTGAGCGGTTGAGGCGATGCTGGCAGATTCAGAGATCAGCGATCCTGCTACGGGGCGAAACTTTCCTGAGGCGAGGAGGTCTGTGTAGGCAGTCGATTTGGCAACGCCTGAAATTAAATCTGCGGTCGCTTTCAACAGGGCAGCTGGAGTGCCTATATCTAGCCAGTAGGAAGAGTCGAGGTATCCGAGTAAGCGTGCACCTTTGTCGAGCAAGCCCGGAAATGTCTCGCGCTCAACACTGACTACCCGACCGGCAGGAATCGAATCGATGAGGTCACGATTGAATATGTAACACCCTGCATTAATAATCTTGGTTGGTGGATTTTCCATCTTCTCATTGAAAGTAAGTATCTGATCGCCCTGCATTTCAACAACGCCAAAAGCCCTAGCATCTTCAACTTCGGTGAGGTGAAGAGTGGCATCGGCTGAATCAGACTGGTGAAGAACAAGTTGGGCATTGAGGTCATGGCTACTTAGTACATCGCCATTAAAAATAAATACTGGTCCATTCCCCCGCAAATGTTGGGCAGCATTTCTTATGGCCCCACCAGTTCCTAGCGCTTCCTTTTCTACGGCATAAGAAATTCTGATTCCGAATTTTTCTCCGTTGCCAAAGTACGGTTCAAAAACTTCCGCGAGGTAGGAAGTTGCAAGCACTATCTCTGTAATACCCGCTGCCCTGGCTTGGGAGATCTGGTGTTCTGTAAATGGAATTCCCGCGACCGGCAACATCGGTTTCGGAGTGAGATTTGTCAGAGGAGCAAGTCGGGTACCAAAGCCACCCACGAGAAGAATTGCTGATTTATCCATCTAAAAAGCCACTATTTAACTAAGAATTCGAGCTGCTGCGGCAGCGATCTGATCATCTGTTGCGGTAAGAGCAATTCTGACAAATTGGGAACCGGCTTCACCGTAGAAACTACCGGGGGTCACAAGAATTCCCTTCTCCGAGAGCGCCGCTACAGAATCAAAATCTCTCTCCGACCTAGTGCACCAGATGTATAACCCGGCTTCACTATGTTCAATTCTAAAACCAGCAGATTCAAGAGCCGGGCGTAATACTTCGCGCCGCTTTGCATAGCGTTCCGCCTGTTCATGCACATGCACTTCATCACCAAGAGCCGCAACCATTGCAGCTTGAACTGGTGCTGGCACCAGCAATCCAGAGTGCTTTCTAATCTCTCTGATCTTGGCGATCAAGAGCGGGTCTCCGATAATTAATCCGCCGCGATATCCAGCAAAGTTAGAGCGCTTGGAGAGAGAATGAAGTGCAAGAAGATTCTTGTTATCTCCATTCGCAACCTGAAGAATAGAAATTGGTTGCGTGGAGGAAGATGAAGCTGGAAAGTTGAAATAACACTCATCACTTGCGATGACCGAACCCGTGCGCCTTGAGTATTCAATAACCGCGCGAAGTTCAGCTTCACTTGAAATTCTTCCCGTGGGATTCGAGGGTGAATTAATCCAAGCCACATTTGAATCGGGCCACATGGAAGCATCAAATGAGACGGGTTGATGTGAAGCCTGCGCCAGAATCGCGCCAACGAGGTAGGTCGGATAAGCGATATCGGGGTAGAGGACCTGCTTGGCCTCGAGTTGGGCGGCGAGATTTGCGACTACCTCTTTAGAGCCAATGCTGGGGAGTACATCAAATTCACCAGTGACGCCAAGAACTTTAATTGCCCACTCGCGCATCGCACTTCGCAGTTCAGGTGATCCGATGGTGAGCGGATAACCCGGAGCATTGGAGTGGTCGATCAGAGCCTTCTGAACGAAATCAGGAGTGGGGTCAACCGGTGTTCCCACCGATAAATCAATTATCCCTTCGGCATGCTGCCTAGCGCGAGCGCCATACGGAGCTAGCAGATCCCAGGGAAAATCCGGGAGTTTGATTCTTTACTCTCCGGCCTTAGGAAGGGCCACAACTGTTGGATGATCCGCATCAGTCGCTCCTACTTTGCTGGCGCCGCCAGGTGAACCAATGGTCTGGAAGAAGCCAGCATTGATCTCGCCAAATTGCTTCCATTCGCCGGGAACGTCATCCTCGTAGTAAATCGCCTCGACTGGGCATACTGGCTCGCATGCTCCGCAATCCACGCACTCATCAGGTTGGATGTAGAGCATCCGGTTACCCTCGTAGATGCAATCGACAGGGCACTCCTCGATACACGACTTATCTTTTACATCAACACATGGTTGGGCGATTACGTAGGTCACGTCAATCCTTTCAAGTAGCGGTTCCTATCAACTGCGGAACAATATTCCGTATTGGCTGACTATTACGTCCCCAGTAAGGTCAACAGTAAGGTCCCCAGAAGTAATGGGTAGAGAATAGTGGATGAGAGAGCATTTCAATCGTGGAAATTCGAGGGTGAGGAGCCAGCCATGGAGGCAAAGGATGGGCTCCCCTCGGCCGAACATCTGGGCCAGCGGGTCAGTATCCGCTCACATGACCCTGAAGGTGGATTTAGGGACCTCTTGGGGCATCTCGTTACCCCAACCCAAGTGCGCAAGAAGGATGGCCAGATCGTCACCTTCGACCCCTCCACAATCGCCCTCTGGAAGGTAGTTCCCTCAAACGCCCTATCCACCGGGGTATTCGTCTATGACACCAAGAGCCGAGAGAAACGCGAAGTCACCATTAGCGATGGAAGAGCCCTTCGCCTTTACTCCTGCGGCCCGACCGTTTATCGCGACGCTCACGTTGGAAATCTTCGGACCTTCTTACTTGCAGATCTGCTGACCCGAATTGTTGAAGTGAGCGGTTTCAAAGTTCATGGCATCCAGAACATCACCGATGTGGGGCACATGAATGAGGATCTCCGTGTTGATGGCGAAACGGATGAGGAAGATAAAGTCCTCACCCAAGCGAAGGCAGAACAGATCGATCCCTTTACCTTGGCGCGTTCGTACGAACGTAAGTTTCATCAGGATTTGGCCCGGTTTGGAATCAAGAGCGCGGATATCTACCCTCGCGCCTCAGAGAGCATCGACCTGATGATTCGAATCATCGAACAACTCATTGATTCGGGTAATGCCTATGTTGGAAGCGATGGGTCGGTTTATTTCTCGGCAAATACCTTTGAAAGTTATGGAGCCCTGAGCGGAAATAAATTAACGGAATTAGTGCCAGGTCATCGCTACGAATACACCGGCGATGGAGCCAAGCGCTTTCATGCTGACTGGGCTCTCTGGAAGAGCGCAGGTGAACGCACGCAGATGGTCTGGGATTCACCATGGGGTTCGGGATTTCCAGGATGGCATATTGAGTGTTCGGCAATGTCGCTCCACTATCTCAAAGGTCACGTCGATGTTCATCTGGGTGGAATCGATCTGCGCTTCCCCCATCATGAAAATGAGAGGGCGCAGAGCAATAGCGCATCATTGAGTGAGGTGACCGATCTTTGGATGCATGGAGAACATCTACTTTTTGAAGGTCGCAAAATGTCGAAGAGCGCGGGAAATGTAGTCTTGATGGAAGATGTAGTGCAGAAGGGGTTTGATCCTCTCGCTCTGCGTTTAGTGTTTCTTGAAAATCGCTACCGCAGTCAGATGGATCTCAACTGGGATCAAATTTCAGCAGCGGATTCGACTTTAAGCAGGTGGCGAAAGAAATATCAGGAGTGGAGTTCCGCCGAACTTCCTAGTGACTCTGCTGAAATCGACGCCCATGTGGAATCGCTCTTTGACATCATTCGAGATGACTTAGATACACCGCGCGCTCTAGTTGAACTACGAGCCATCGAGCGCGACGCATCTATTTCACCGAATGGCAAAGCAGCAATTTTTGCCGCCCTTGATGCAGTTCTTGGATTGGACCTTACTCGTGCTCCAAAGAAAATTGAATTGTCGCCAGAGATCAGTGAGCTCATCGAGAAGCGTCGAACCGCGCGTGCAGCAAAAGATTTCGCGACGAGTGATCTCTTAAGGGATCAGCTCTTCGCTCTGGGTATATCTGTGAAAGATGGGCCAGATGGTATGAGTTGGGAAGTTATTCCTTAATTCCCGCGAAGAGATCTAGCTCGCGACCATTCTTGTCGTAAGGAGCCCCCGCTTCACCTTTTACCCGAATGTAATACTCAGTGCCAGATACCTTAGTCGCCAATCTCTTAGAAAATTTAAAGAGATTGCCATGGATGATCAATTGGGTCTTATGTGCGCGAAGCGCAGCCAACTTCTGTGGCAAGAATTTCTCGCCATCAAACTTTGTCGTCACAACTCCATCCGCCTTCACAAATGGAAGCGCCATCCACTTTGAAGGTACGTAATTGAAGAGTGAGATCAAGAGTTTAATAATGAGATTGCTACTTGTAAGACTGCCATGGAGGGCTGAGCGCGGAATTGCGCTCCAATAGATCTTAGAAATTTCCCAAGGTTCCCCGCTGCCATAACTTGCATCTGCAGCCAATTCAGCTGCGCGCATGGAGATTTGATGGGCTTTGATGTGATCGGGATGACCGTACCCACCTAAATCATCGTAAGCAATTAAAACCTGAGGTTTGCGATCACGGATGATTGCAACAAGACGTCCGGCTGCCTCATCGAGATCTGCCTGCCAAAAACAATCGGGATTCTCATTGGGAGTTGAACCCACCATTCCGCTATCGCGGTATTTGCGGTCCGGTTGCCCCAAGAATTGATAATCACTAATGCCTAACTCCGCCATCGCTGACGCCAACTCGATCTCGCGATATTCACCCAATGCATTCTCTTCTGATGCCGCCAGGTGCGCCAATGATGGGACGAGGACTTCTCCCTCTTCCCCACGTGTGCAGGTAACCAGAGTTACTCCAGCTCCATCTGAAACGTAGGAAGCCATGGTGGCACCGTTGTTGATCGTCTCGTCATCGGGGTGCGCGTGGACTAAGAGAAGACGCTTAGATGGCTGCTGATTCATGCGCTCATTATGAATGATGGGATAGCATCGTGCTAATGAATGAGGAGAAAGTTCGACTGCCCCGCGACGAGAGACGCGCGACGCTGCTTACTGCAGCCTTGGAAGTCTTTACTGCGGCGGGCTACCACGCTGCGGCGATGGACGAGATTGCTGATCAGGCTAACGTCAGTAAACCCGTTCTCTATCAACACTTTCCTTCAAAACTCGATCTCTATCTAGCAGTTTTAGATATCCACTGCGAGTACCTGGTTAGTGACATTCGTGCCGCCGTCGCATCGACTACAGATAACGCCGGTCGTGTATTAGCAACTGTCAACGCATATTTCGATTTCATCAACCGAGAAGGTGAAGCCTTCCGACTTCTCTTTGAGAGCGATATGGCCGTAGAACCTCAAGTTCGAGAGCGTCTTAACAAGATGTCCTACGACTGCGCTGCGGCGTTCAGCGAGGCGATCACAAGAGACACTGGAATCTCACAAGAATCCGCAATGATGCTCGCAGTTGGCTTAATTGGAACTGCCCAGACCACTGCGCGACATTGGTTGGCTCGCGATGGCAAGATCGACAGAGACTTGGCCGTGAAATTGGTGGCCAGCTTGCAGTGGCGCGGAATTTCAGGTTTCCGCAGAATCTCTAAACCACTAAACTCATAGCATGGCAAAAAAAGAAGCAGGTACCAAGACCACGGTTCGCGTAGGAATCAGCGAAACTTCTCAAGAGTTACATTTTGAGGTCGCTCTCGCCTCAGAGAAGGTCATCGAATTGGCAAAAGAGGCTATCGCCTCTAATCAGACCCTGGAACTTACAGATGTTAAAGATCGCGTAATTCTGGTTCCAGCGGGCAAGATCTCTTACCTTGAAATTGGGGATACAACTGATCAGAAGGTCGGATTTACCGCTTTATAACCCGTCGCGCATTCGCCCGCGCTTCTAGCTTTGCAAACTCTTCTGGGTCGGTGTGAAATTCTGCCAACTGATTGAGCTTTCCATTGCCGTGGTAATCACTCGACCCTGTCTTCACGAGATCAAATTCATTAGCGATCTGGCTAAGTAAATCGCGATTGGGCTGAGTGTGATCGCGGTGGAATACCTCAATGCCATCAAGACCGGCATCAACATAACTCGCAAAACTCTCTACCGAAACTACTCGTCCCCGAAGTGAGGACATGGCGTGGGCGATAACCGCAACCCCACCTGCCGCCTTAATAGTTTGAATCGCTACTTCCGGGGTTGGGGAGTAGTGCGAGACGTAGAACGGTGAATCATTGTGCAAAATTTCTGCGAATACCTGATCGCGGCTTTTCATATACCCCTTGGCAACCAGAGCATCCGCTAAGTGAGGTCTACCCAACGTTGCGCCATCACTTAGTTGTGCTTCAACATCGTCCATGGTGATTTCATAGTCAGCAGAGTTAAGTCGGGCGATGATCTTGGCCATGCGACCAACTCGGTTGTCCCGTGTTTGAGCCATCATCGAGGAGAGTTCTGGGTTCTCTGGATCGAAGAGGAGCCCCAGCATATGAACGCTAATTCCATCCAGAGTCTGACAGGAGATTTCTGAACCGAGAATGAGAGATAGACCTGGACGTAGGTGATCTATCGCCTCCTGCCATCCCGCAACTGTGTCGTGATCTGTAAGCGCAATTCCAGTGAGTCCTGCCGCATGCGCTTTATTGATTAACTCTGTCGGAGTATCAGTGCCATCGCTAAAGTTAGAGTGGGTATGAAGATCAATCACCGTCAACCTTGTTTCTTAATACAAATATCGCGCATCCGATCAATAGCCCAATAATTCCTGGGATAGTCCCCGCTGAAGGATGTTGGTGCAACCAAATCCAAGCGATGATTGCAGATACAGGAACTTCAAAGAATACGATGAGTGAAACGACAACGGGTGAAACTCGCTTCAAGGTCATATTAAAGAGCGTATGTCCTAGGAACTGGGCACCAATAATGAGGCCGAGGAGATAGAGCCACTGCACGCCCGGAAAATGAAGAAGTGCGGAGCCTGTAACAATGCTTGCAAGTAAGGTTGTGATTGCGCAGGATGCAAAACAGACGGTGGTGTACGTGGAGGTAGATAGAGACTTTTGAACTCCAGAACCAATGATCATGTAAATCGCGGCCAATAATCCGCAGAGGATTCCAAAGAGGTCGCCCACAAAGGCTCTGGTTGAAACGGTGAAATCAACACCGGTGATGAGAAGTAAAGATGCAAAGGCAAGGAACATTCCACCGATTGATTGGGCGGAGATCTTCGCCCCTCGCAATTTCATGTACAACGCGGCGAAGATTGGTTGCAGCGCAGCTAGCGCAGTTCCTGCGGCAACTGTGGTGAATCGCATCGAAGCGAAGAACGCGAGGAAGTGGGCGGCGAGAAATACTCCAGCCAGGGCTGAGGTGAGTAGCAATTTCCGATTCGCCTTGACCCGTAATTCACCGGACTTGAGGGCGAAGGGAGCCATGATGAGCGCACCGCCTAGATTGCGCCAGAAAACTAAGGTCGAGATCGGCATCGTGCTCTTGGCAATAAGGGGGCCGGATGAACCAATTCCAAAGACCCCAGCTATTAGGAAAGGAATATCACGACCTTGAGGAAGAGCGGTGTGATCATGAGTTTTATGACTCATCAATTACTTCATCACAAGTTAAAGATGAACCAGAACTGGGCAAGAACACAGACGGCAACAATCGCGATGATGACTCCATACAAGGTCAATGAATTTCGCCCCGCCGCAAATTCACCCATGAGTTTCTTATCGCGAGCGATGCCAAACATATAACCAAGAAGCGGAAGCAGAAGGATCGCATTCAAAATCTGTGAGGAGATCAGAATCCAGATAAGTGAGACCCCAGGGATCATGATCAAACCACCCGCGACTACGGTGATGGCTGCAAAGGTGAGATAGAAAAGAGGAGCTTCTTCGAACTTATCATCAAGCGCCGCAGGGGATCCGGTGAGATCACTCACGGAGTATGCAGTGGAGAGTGGCAAGATAGAGGCGGCGAGCAACGCTGCACCGATGATGCCGATAGCGAAGATATCTTTCGCCAGCGTTCCTGCGAGTGGTTGCAATGCGCGTGCGGCCTGTGAGGCATCCGTAATGTTTGTGATGTGCTCGTGATTGAGAGTTGCTGCGCATGTCACGATAACGAAGAAGCCAATAATTCCAGTAAGAGCAGAACCGACCCAGACATCTGCTCGCAAGAGCTTGAGATCTGCGCGGGTTAATCGCTTATCGACTGCATAGGATTGAATGAAAGCCAAGCCCCATGGAGCCAAAGTGGTACCAAGGGTTGCTGTCGCAATATTTATTGCATCTCGATTAAATGGCATTGATGGAACAACCATGCCGTGCAAGGCGCTGCCCCACTTAGGGTGCGACATAAAACCTGCGATGAGGTATGAGATGAAAACTGCAGAGAGCACGAAAAATACTCGCTCGGCTTTCTTGAAAGTTCCCCGAAGAACAAGCGCCGAGATAAGAATTCCAGTCAGTGGGACGGTGATGTATCTCGAAATTCCAAAGAGCTGACCTGCCGCCGCCACACCTGCAAACTCCGCGGTCATCGTTCCAAGGTTGGCGAGGATCAATGCAACCGCGCTAAAACTTCCGGCACGAGCGCCATATTTTTGACGAACTAATCCGATCAATCCCTGACGAGTGACTACACCAATGCGAGCACCTAAATCTTGGAAGACAATCAGCGCAAAGGTCGAGACAACCAGAACCCAGAGCATTCGATAGCCAAATTGAGCGCCCAGTTGGGAATAGGTTGTGATACCCGCTGGATCATCATCGGAGAGACCAGCGATAACCCCTGGTCCCATCACGGCTAAAAATGCTGCAATCCGCAGTTTGCGGCCGCTTGGGATATTTAACTGTGTCATGAACGATTTACACCGCTCTGCGAGAAAAGCCCACGATTTTGTGAGAGGGCGTCAACCAAGTCATCAGCCAGGATGCGACCAATTGGTTTGTTCTTCTCATCGATCACGATGATCGAGGAGCCTCGGTTATTAGAGAACTCTTCGACAACCTCATCAATAGGGGTATCAATAGAGACCGCGGTAGGAAATGGTTTCGCCATCAAATCTGATACGAGGCTATCGGCGGGTGCTGCAATCAATTCAACCGTCTGAATGTGATCCAAGAGTTTGCCCTTGCTATCAACCACAACAACGCCATCTGAGCTTTCGCGCTCTCTATTTTCAACGAGGAGCTGAAGTGCATCTGCAACTGTCGCCGTGTTCTTCACAATAAGAATGTGGGTGGTCATGATTCCACCTGCCAGCTCTTCATCGAAAGAGACCAACTGACGCAATTGCTTAGCGGTGGTTGTCTCCATGGCGCTCAAGATGCTCTCGCGGTGTTCATCATCCAAATCGCGAAGTACTTCGGCAGATTCATCCGGTTCCATGCGGGCAAGCAACTCAGCGGAGCGCTCTGCAGACAATCCACGAAGAAGACCTTCGAGCTCGTCATCTTCCATCTCTTCTAAGGCATCCGCTGCGAGATCTGGATCCAACATCTCAATCAACGCACCTTGCTCACGACCCGCAAGGTCTTCAATTAAATCTGCAAGGTCGGCGGGACGCAATTGGCTCAACGCGGAGCGAGTTCCAGAGGTGCGTACAACTCCAGTGGAATCGGTGAGTGAAGCTACCGAAGCCCAGTCAATGACATGATCAGGAGTTGGCCTGCGAGAGAGTGATCCAGGAAAAAGGCGACGCAAGAATGAGACGAAGGAAATGTCCACACCAACGACTCGAACCTCTTTATTAAATGGGGCAAGGTAGAGATCTGAAGTGCGAACTACCCGCAAGCCATCCACATCAACAATCTGGTGGTCAAGAACATCTGCATCCAACAAGGATTCACCTGGGCGACGCGAGTATTGCTCCAAATTAATTTTGGTTGAGGAGAGGGTGATCGAACTAGGTGTCAGCTCTGAGATACGCGCCCCGTTAATAAATGATTTGTGGTTCGCGACCTTAACGATCAAGCCCGAAACAGGTGGATATGTCTCTTCACCGTGACGAACGACGACATCCACTAATTTTCCGATCTCGCGACCATCGGGGCCAAGAACTGGTCTGCCGATTAACCCAGCCAATGAGACGAGAGAATCGCGCACGCTTTTACGCGAGGTAAGGAGATCTGAACGCCCAACGAGCCGCTTAGCAACGGTGTTGATGGAGGTAACTGGAGGGCGTTTCACCCCGACAGTCTACGGGCTCGCGCAACTCCGATGCCTGAATCCAAGCTGCCCGGGATTAGGTGTGAAGTGAAAGTGGGACGCCCACAAGAGAGTGAGGGCGCACAAGCAAAGCCGCTAGCAGTTCGTCAAATGAATTCTTAGTGAATCCGCTTGTAGCGCTGAGGTAGGCAGGCGTCCCTTGATCTCCACCATCACGAAGTTGGCTATCAAAGGGGATCTTCGCCAAAAGTGGAACCTCGTAATTAGTGAGAGCGCCCAGCCGCTTCGAGGTCTCTGCTCCACCACCGCTTCCAAAGAGGGCAATCGGTTCACCGCAATGTGGACATGGGCTTTCGGACATATTCTCAACTACACCAATGATCCGCTGCTTCATCTGAAAGGCGATACGACCGGCTCGTTCGGCAACTTCCGCTGCGGCGATCTGAGGAGTCGTAACAACAAGAATTTCGGAGCGAGGAATGAGCTGGCCAAGTGAGATGGCGATATCTCCCGTGCCGGGTGGCAGATCTAAGAAGAGAAGATCAAGGGCGCCCCAGTACGCATCGCTCATCAATTGTTCTAAGACGCGGTGGAGCAATGGTCCGCGGTAGGCGATGGGATCTTCGCGATTAGGTTTAAACATCTCCATCGAAACCACTTTTACCCCGTGGTTTTCGACAGGAATAAAGGTTTGATCCAAGGCGGTTGGCCTCTTATCCAAAATTCCCATCAATCGTGGAATCGAGTGGCCATATACATCAGCATCCAGAATTCCAACGTTTAATCCCTTGGCCGCAGCTGCAACAGCAAGGTTCGCGGTCACTGAAGATTTACCAACGCCACCTTTACCTGATGCAATACCGATCACGCGGGTGAGTGAATCTTCTTGTGCGAAGGGATTAAATTTTTCACGCCCTCCCCGCAACAATTTCTTTACCGCTTCACGTTGTTCATCACTCATCACACCAAAGTTGATCTGAACTGATTCGATTCCAGCAATTGCTTCTAACGCTGCGGCAATATCTGATCCGAGACGATCGCGCATTGGGCAGCCGCTAATCGTTAGCAAGATACCGACGGTTGCAACACCATCAGCCACTGCTACAGATTCGACCATCCCGAGTTCGGTGAGTGGGCGTCGCAGCTCAGGATCATTGACGGTAGCTAGGGCTCGTTCGACCTGCGCAACAAGTTCAGTACTCATACGAGGACTCTACGAGCGCTATTTTGAAGCGACAAGCGTAAGTTGAACCGACTTGGTCACACTTCCGCGTTGGTACTTGAGGGTGACGGTATCCCCGATGGAGTGAGAGCGAATCGCGACGATGAGATCGTTTGCGGTTCCAATATCCTCTCCATCAATAGCGAGAATGATGTCACCGGCTTGCAATCCGGCTTTCGCGGCAGGGCCACCAGGCAAGATCGCAGTAGAAAGGTTCGCGATTTTTGCACCAGGTCCAGCAAAGTTAGAGTCGAGGGACATTCCCACGATTGGGTAGTGGGACTTTCCAGTTTTAATCAGCTGATCAGCTTGCTTCTTCGCTTGGTTGATAGGAATCGCAAAACCTAATCCAATGGAACCAGGTTGACCCGAGATTGAATTACCTAGCGAAGCAATCGCGGAATTAACTCCGATCACCGCACCAGTTGAATCAACCAATGGGCCACCGGAGTTACCTGGATTAATCGCGGCATCCGTTTGGAGCGCATCGATGAAAGCGTTTTCACCTGCGGTGTTCTCTGAACTCGTCGTCACCGGGCGGTTCTTTGCAGAAATAATTCCACTCGTCACAGTGCCCTGAAGGCCAAGTGGGGATCCGATTGCAATAACTGGATCGCCAACTTGAACATTATCGCTATTGCCCAAGACAAGTGCGGGTGCACCGGTGACATCGATTTTGAGAATTGCCAGGTCGTATGAAGTATCGCGGCCGACGACAGTAGCCGTGTACTGCTTACTGTTATTGAGCTTTACGGTGATCTTTGAGTTATCAAGTACTGCAGCTTCGATCACGTGGTTATTTGTCATGATGTAGCCATTAGATTCAATAAAGAAACCAGAACCTGTATCAGTGCCCGAGCTTGTTGTTGAATCAATTTCGACAACTGAAGGTGAGACCTTCGCTGCAATTCCGGCGATCGAACCCGGCGCACGATCAATGACTTTATTTGAGGTTACAAGATGAGGCGAATTATCGAAGGCAACTTTTCCTACGAGCCCACCGACCAACCCTGCGATGAGTGACATCGCCAGAGCCATATACCAAGTTACTTGAGCTACACGCTTCACGGGAACCAGCGGAGAGAGCGTGGAGGACATTGAAGGAGCATCTGAAACCCACCACGGAGTTTGAACCGGTGGTGGTGGCGCAATCTGTTCAGTAGAAGAGGATGTTGCTTGCGCGGACGTTGATTCTGGACTTACCGATTCAGTATTTGTAGATTGATTAGGTAGTTCTTCATCAGACATTTTCTAATTATAAGTGAGTTAAAGCTTTGTCGCTAGAAGAACTCCGCTTCCCAGTGGCAGGATGCTCGAACTCCAACGTGAATCCTCTTTAACCGCCCTAATGCCATCTCGCCTAGAGATACTCTCAAAATCACGCTGGGTTGGGTCAGCAACCTTGCCGCCACTAAGCGCGTGGTCTACAAAAAGGATTCCACCCGGGCGTAGCAGGCGATAGGCCTCATGAATGAGATCCATTAAATCTGCAGCAGGTCTAATGACGACCAGGTCGTAATTGTTATCTGCAAGTTTTCCGACAACTTCCATAATGATTCCTGTGATCAAACGGAATCGTTGAGTAGAGATTCCGGATTCTTCGAAGATCTGACGGGCGCTTGCTGCGTGCTCTCTCTCGGTGTCGATCGACGTTAAGACTGCGTCGGGCGCGGCGCCAGCAAAGAGCCAGAGTCCACTTACCCCTGAGCCCGTGCCAATTTCAACGATCGAGCGAGCCTTCAACGACTCAACCACGAAGCGAAGTAATCCACCTACCGCTGGACTCGGATCGAGCGTTCCTAACTCTTCGGCGTTATTTCGCGCCTGTTGCATAAAAATATCTTCACGGACATAACTCTCCGCGAATGCCGCCATATCTCCGCGGTTGCCGATCATCGCAGGCTCGCCAACCATTCGATCAACAATCTTGTTCCAAAACCTGTGCCGCCTTTAACATCTTCGCCAGCATCCACTTCCGAACGTGCCGGTCCAGCGATATCTAGGTGGACCCAATTTTGATTTCCTACAAATTGTTCCAAGAAGAGTGCAGCGGTAACTGATCCCGCGCTAAAACTCTTTGCAGAGGCATCATGGTTGAAATCTGCAACGTTGCTCTCGAGAGCTGGGAAGTAATCATCAATCAGCGGCATTGGCCAGACGCGCTCACCAATACGATCTCCTACCGCTTGCAATTGCGCGGTAAGTGAAGGGTTGCGCGAATACATTGCTGCATATTGCTTACCCAAGCCCAGAGTCGCAGCGCCAGTAAGGGTGGCGATATCGAGAAGGTAATCAGGTTTTAATTCGAGATCGGCATATGCCAAACCATCAGCCAATACCAACCGGCCTTCGGCATCAGTATTAATAATTTCTACGGTGGTTCCACCATATTGAGTAATGACATCTGATGGACGTTGCGCAGTACCCGAAACCATATTCTCGGCACACATCATCAAAGCGGTTATGCGAACTCGCGGTTGAATCTTTGCCATTGCAACGGTTGCTGACAAAATTGCAGCAGCACCTGCCATGTCACTCTTCATAGGAACCATCAAGTCATAAGGCCGCTTGAGAGAAATTCCCCCGGTGTCGTAGGTGATTCCTTTTCCAACAAGAACAACGTGAGGCCAGCGTGAACTTCCTGCAGGGGCATAGCTCACCTGAACAAGATGTGGGGCTGAGTTGGGAGATGAATTTCCAACTGCTCGCAATCCCCCGAACTTTTCGAGTTCGCGACCTTTCTTTACAACTACAGATAAATCTGGCGACTTACTCTTCTTCACCAAATTCTTTGCTGTCACCGCAAGCCATGCTGGGTTCTTAATATTTGATGGGGTGTGAATGAGATCGCGTGTAGTCCAGAGAGCTTCTGACAATATTTCTGCCCGCGTAATCGCCTCAGCAAGCTCTGTAGAAAGAGTCAGGCCAGTTGCGCCCTTCTCTCGAGCTTTCTTATCAGAAGCGGAATGTTCGCTCTTTAAGTTCCAGCCATATTGCGAAACTGAAAATGCAACAAGATGTGCAACCGCGTGGTCGTACTCACCTGAATAAGTACTTAGAACGGAATACCCCGTTGACTTAATTTTTCTTCCAAGTGAAGCACCAGCTTTGCGCGATTCCTCAAGAGATGCGCTGCCCAGACCGAGCAGGTAGAGACGAACCAATTTTTCTCTTCCGGCGATCGGGACTTCGATGATCTCGCCAGCCTTCGCCACGAAATTCGGCCAAAGCGCCAAAATTCCTTCAAGTGAGAGATCTAATTGTGAGAGGTAACTTGTGCTGGGATCGGGAGTTGCGAGCGCAATCGAATTTTCATCGGCCACCACTGGAAGAACCAGTGCATCAAATCCAGCGAGTGAATGATCCGGCGAAAGGATGGTGGAACGGAAGGTTGGCGCAGGCAATTGCATAGCCTTGACCTTATTTCTTAACGAGTGCGACCGCTGCCTGAAGGGCGTTACCTAAATTAGTGGCCTCTTCAACATTCAGTTCGACCACCAAACGGCCCCCACCCTCAAGCGGAATACGCATGACCAGGCTTCGAGCCTCCTTGGTGACCTCCATGGGACCATCGCCAGTACGTGGTTTCATGGCTGCCATGGTGAAACTCCCTTACTTCAATAAAAGAAAAGAACCTTAAGAACCTAGGGAGAAGTATCTCGCATCAAGGGAAAGGTGGGAAATCCAGAGCGGCTAAAAGGCGCTTCTTACCTATTTCGACCACCGCATTGACCGATTTATGAGGTACCCCGAGGGTCTTTGCTATCTCCTCGGTACTCATGGACTTCAAGTAGTGAAGGGAGAGGATGAAGCGCTCCTCCTCGGGCAGACTCGCCAAGAGTTCTGCGAGAGTCGGCACCGGCTTCATGGATGGGAGATTACTAGTACGAGGATGAAAGTAGTACGGAGTTAAAGAAGCCCATTTGATAGCGTTCGGCACATGAGAAGAGCTTTTGGAAGTGGCGTAGCAACGATCGCAGCAAATGGTGACCTGCTGGATGCATGGTTTATCAAGGTTAGCCTTGAACCAATCACCGCACCGGCTGATCGCACCACCCTTCTAAGCCCTGATCCACTACGTGGAGTAACCAAGGAGGCAGTTGACCTCGAGATCGATTTGGATGCAGCCCCCGCCACGGCAGCTGATGCGTATCTTCGACTTCACCTCATCTCCCATCGCCTAGTTAAGCCCCATGGCTTAAATCTCGATGGCCTCTTTGGACTGCTTTCCAATGTGGTCTGGACATCGACTGGTCCATGTTCGCTTATCGACTTTGAGTTAACCCGTGGCAGGTTGCGGGCA
>Ga0208872_1000834_pt1 | contig 20815 bp, 18 predicted proteins | sample CryBogCBH12Aug08_FD_185508 | JGI IMG/M metagenome (GOLD analysis project Ga0208872, IMG submission 185508) | Freshwater microbial communities from Crystal Bog, Wisconsin, USA - CBH12Aug08 (SPAdes) | ecosystem: Environmental > Aquatic > Freshwater > Lake | place: Crystal Bog, Wisconsin, USA...
CGCCGATCTCGATCCCTAGTTCTCGAACGATGAGCATTTAGCGATCCAGTGTGTCGGCGGTGGCGAGTAGTTCGTCACGGAACTGCGGGTGAGCAATGGCGCTCAGTCGTTGCGCGCGCTCGCGAACGGTGGCGCCACGTAAATCAGCGGCGCCGAATTCTGTCACGACGACGGCGGTGTGGTGGCGCGGCGTCGCCACGACCGAGCCAAGAGGCAGCTGGCCCACGATACGGCTCGTGAGGACCCCGTGTAGTTCAATGGTCGACGGCAGGCAAATGAGCGAGACGTCATCGAGCGCGAGTTCCGCGCCCGCCACGAAGTCCTCGTGCCCACCGACACCCGAAATCTGTCTCCCGGCGACGGAATCCGCGACCACCTGGCCGTGGAGATCAACGGAGATGGCCCCGTTGATGGAGATGAAATTGCGATTCTCCCCGATGATGGTGGGGTCATTAACGACGTGCACCGGCCCGAAGGCGACTTCCTCGTTCCCGTCCAACCATTCGTAGAGTCCCGCCGAGCCCAGCGCGAACGTCGTCACGGACACACCGTCAAACATCCCCTTGGACTGATTACGTACCTTGCCGGCCTGGTGCAATTTCCACAGACCGTCGGTGAACATCTCCGAATGGACGCCGAAGGCACCGTTCTCGCGTGAGGCGAGTGTCTCGGCCACGATGTTGGGCACGCCGCCAATACCGGTCTGGAGCGTGGCGTTGTCAGGAATGAAGGTGGCGGCGATCGCGGCGATTCTCTCGTCCACCTCGGAACGAGGCTCTTCGGGTAGTGCCACGGGGTGCTCATCACTGTCGACGAGCACGTCAATTTCATCAACGTGGATCTCGTTCGGGTACCCGTCCAGAGCGCGCGTGTGGGGCAAATGCGGCGTGCACTCGACGATCAGGAGCCGCTCGGGGTCACGTCCGGCCTTGCGCAGGGCGTCGAAGGTGGCGCCGTGATGCAGCGACAAATTTACGAAACCTCGGTAATCCGGCGGCGTGGCCTGAACCACCATGACGCGCGGGGCCATGCGTTCCAAAATGGGCGCGAATTGACGAAACCCGGCCGGCACCAATTGCACGTCACCGCCAGCGGACTTGTAATAACGCTCAGCGGGGCCGAAGAAGCCGCAGCGGTAGTGCACATTCGGGTGAGTGAACAGATCAAACAGACCGAGCACGAGGGCGCCGCCAATGGTGAGGTTGGTCCAGTCGGTGCGTCGCGACATCGCGGACAGGAGGGCGTGAGGATTCGCGGGTCCCAGTCCCATGCCCACGATGTCGTCCGGACGGATCAAGGCCGCGGCCTCGTCAGGCGTCATTTTTCGTGCACTCACCGTTCCAGTCTTACCGATGCCGCGCAAACCTATGTCACGATAGAAAGATGAGCGTTCCCTTCACCATCGATATCTGGAGTGACGTCGTCTGTCCGTTCTGTTACCTCGGTGAACGACAACTCGCGAGAGCCCTGGAACAGTTCGAACACCGTGACGACGTGATCATCGCCCACCACGCCTTCGAACTCGACCCGCGCGCCAAGCTCTCCTGCGATCGCCCCCTGGCCGAGCTGGTGGCGCGCAAATACGACATGCCCGTCGAGCGAGCCGAGTCCTTGCACCATCAACTCGAGACCGAGGCCGCAGCTCTCGGCATGACGTGGTCGCTGTCGACAGCCCAGCCCACCAACACCTTCGACGCCCACCGCCTCATCGCGCTCGCCACCGACCAGGGCCGCGGAGCCGCCGCGGTCGAGCGCCTCTTCTCGGCCTACTTCGTCGAAGGCCTCCTCGTCTCAGACCACGACACCTTGTGCACTTTGGCGAGCGACGTTGGCGTGAGCGGTGCCGCCGAGCTCCTCGCCTCGGACGAACGCTCCGATGAGGTGCGCGACGACGAAGAGGCCGCCATGGAACTCGGGATTTCCGGGGTGCCGTCGATGGTGCTCGACGGCAAATTCATGGTCTCCGGCGCTCAGGGCGTGGAAACGTTCTTGGAACTCTTGCGTCGCGCCTGGGCGCGCCGGGGCTAGTCCTCGTCTTCGGACGGCACGACGGCGGCGGTCGCCACGGTGTGGCCGTCGTCAAGATTCATGACGCGCACACCCGTGGCGTCACGACCCTGGGACGAGATCTCCTTGACCGGTGTGCGGATCAGTACGCCACCGCTCGAGGCGAGTAGAACTTCATCACGCAAAGACGCCATCGAGGCGGCCACGACGAATCCACGCGCCGCGGACAACTTGATCGCCCGCACGCCCTGACCACCACGACCCTGTCGGTTGAAGCGCTCCACTTTCACGCGCTTACCGAATCCCGTGTCGGTGATCAACATGAGGTCCGCGTCGTCCCGTACGACGTCCAGCGAAATCGCCTTGTCGTCATCCTTCAGACGAATACCGCGCACGCCGGTCGCGTCACGACCCATTTCGCGCACCTCGCGCTCGGTGAAGCGGATCGCCATGCCTCGGTAGGTGACGACCATGAGATCGTCGTCACCGGCGGTCGCGACCACGCGAACGACTTCGTCGCCGTCACGAAGATTGATGGCAATCCACCCCTCGCGTCGTGACTTGTCGTATTCGGAGAACGCCGTCTTCTTCACGGTGCCGTTGGCGGTCGCGAACACGAGGAACTTGTCCTGCGGGAAGTCCTTCGTGGTCACGATGGCCTGAATGCGCTCATTCGGCGCCAGGTTAAGAAGGTTGACGACCGCGGTGCCCTTGGCCGTGCGCTCCTTCATCGGGATTTCGTGTCCGCGCAAGCGGAACACGCGACCGCGGTTCGAGAACAACAACACGTACTCGTGCGTCGTCGTGTGCACGATCTGGTCGACGAAGTCCTCGTCCTTCAGCTTCGCGCCCTGAATCCCTCGTCCGCCTCGACCTTGAACTCGGAAGGCTCCCGCGGCGACCGACTTGATGTAGCCGGCCTGGGTCATCGTGATCACGATGTCCTCATCCTGAATGAGGTCCTCGACGCCGAGTTCCCCCGGGTCGTTGACGACTTGGGTGCGTCGCTCGTTCGCAAACTTGTCGCGCAAGGCGGTGATCTCTTCAGCAATGACCGCGCGCAACTTCACGTCGTCGGCGAGAATCGACTGCAGGTACGCGATAGTTTCGCGCAACTTGGCCATTTCTTCTTCGAGCTCGGTGCGACCAAGACGGGTGAGTCGTCCGAGCGTCATGTCGAGGATGTGGTTCGCCTGCTCCTCGCTGAAGTCGAAGGGGGCGCTCATCAACGCGAGACGAGCGGCCGGACGATCATCCGATCCGCGAATCGCCGCAATCACCGCGTCCAACATGTCGATGGCCTTGAGCAAGCCCTCCACGATGTGGGCGCGCGCTTCGGCCTTGCGCAAACGGAACTGCGTGCGGCGAGTGACCACCTCGACCTGGTGGGCGATGTAGTGCGTGAGGGCCTGTTGAATGTTGAGAGTGCGGGGCACGCCGTCGACGAGCGCGAGCATGTTGACGGCGAACGTCGTCTGTAGCGACGTGTTCTTGTAGAGCTTGTTGAGCACCACGTTCGCGTTGGCGTCACGCTTGAGGGTGATGACGAGACGAGGCTTCTTGCCAGCCGAGGAGTTATTGACCTTCGAGATACCTTCGATGTCACGAGACTCGACCAAATCGTGAATCTTCTGTTCGATGGACTCGACGGAGACTTCGTAGGGGAACTCGGTCACCACGATCTCGACGGTGTTGCCGCTTTCTTCGATCTCGGCGACCGCACGCATCTTGATCGATCCACGACCGGTGCGATACGCGTCGAGGATTCCCTGACGTCCGAGGATCTGGGCGCCCGTCGGAAAGTCGGGACCTTTGACGAACGCCATGAGGTCGTCGGGTGTGGCCGACGGATTCGCGAGCAGGTGCAAGGTGGCGTCGATCACTTCGCCAAGGTTGTGCGGCGGGATCTTCGTCGCCATACCGACGGCAATTCCCTGGCTGCCATTGACCAAAAGGTTGGGGAAGCGTGACGGCAGCACCGTGGGCTGCATGGTCGAATTGTCGTAGTTCGGCTCGAAGTCAACGGTCTCCTCGTCGATCGAGTCGAGCATCTCCAGCGCCAAGGGCGCCAGACGACATTCCGTGTAGCGCATGGCGGCGGCGCCGTCGTCGGGTCCGGTGCCACCGAAGTTGCCGTGACCACTGATCAGCGGGTGTCGCAGCGAGAACTCCTGCACCATGCGCACCAGCGCGTCATAAATCGCGCTGTCTCCGTGCGGGTGATAGGTACCCATGACTTCGCCGACCACCTTGGCGCACTTCGTGTGCGGACGGTCGGGGCGCAGGCCCTGGTCGAACATCGAATAGAGGATGCGACGATGGACGGGCTTGAGGCCGTCGCGGACGTCCGGGAGCGCGCGCGACACAATGACCGACATGGAGTACTCGAGGAATGACCTCTCCATTTCGAGGTTGATCTCGATGGGTTCGATGTACCCCACCACTCCGCCGTCGTCGTTCGACGCGCCGTCTTCTGAACCCTTCTTGCGTGCCATAGTCCTCCCGCTTCCTAGATGTCTAGGAAGCGCACATCCTTCGCGTTGGTTTGGATGAAGTGACGACGTTGCGGAACGTCATCCCCCATAAGAATTGAACAGACTTCGTCCGCCAGCGCCGCCTGCTCGACCGTGATCTGCAGCAGTGAACGCTTCGTAGCGTCCATGGTGGTGTCCTTGAGCTCGTCGTAGTCCATCTCGCCGAGACCCTTCAAACGCTGGAAGTCGTTCTTGTGGTCCGGGTGCTGCGCCAGGTAGGCGGCCTTCGCGGTGTCGTCCTTCAAGTAGAGCTTCTCTTTGCCCACCAAGGTGGAGTACAGCGGCGGCTGGGCGACGTAGACGTGGCCCTCATCGACGAGTGCCTTCATCTGACGGAAGAAGAACGTGAGCAGCAGAGTGCGAATGTGACTGCCGTCCACGTCAGCGTCGGCGAGAAGGATGATCTTGTCGTAGCGGATCTTGGTGACGTCGAATTCCGATTCGACACCGGCACCAATCGCGGCAATCAAGGCCTGGATTTCGGTGTTCTTCAGAATCTTGTCCGTGCGCGCCTTCTCGACGTTCAGGATCTTTCCGCGAATCGGAAGGATCGCCTGTACGCGAGGATCGCGGGCGTCCTTCGCCGAACCGCCGGCCGAGTTTCCTTCGACGATGAACAGTTCGCATTCACGACGATCTCTCGAGGAGCAGTCGACGAGTTTGCCGGGTAGCCCCGCACCATCGAGCGCACTCTTGCGTCGCGTCAGGTCCTTGGCGGACTGACTCGCGATACGCGCACGAGCCGCCAGCATTGCCTTCTTGACGATCTGGTTAGCCTCGGTCGGGTTCTCTTCCATCCACTCGTTGAGCTTGGCGTTGGTGGCCTTTTGCACGAGTGAACGCATCGAGACGTTGCCGAGCTTGCCCTTCGTCTGTCCTTCAAACTGCGGTTCGCGCAGACGGACAGAGATGATGGCGGTGAGCCCTTCGCGAATGTCCTCGCCCTTGAGGGCTTCTTCTTTTTCCTTGAGGATGTTGTGTGCGCGGGCGTACTTGTTCACCGTCGTCGTGAGGGCGGTGCGGAAGCCTTCTTCGTGCATACCGCCTTCGGTGGTGGAAATGCCGTTCGCGAAGGAGTGGATGCTCTCGTAGTAGCCGGTGTTCCACTGGAACGCGACTTCAACTTCTTGAGCCTCTTCGGCGACCGAGAACGAACCCACCTTCTTGAACAGCGATTCCTTCGAGGCGTTGATGTGACGCACGTAGTCCACGATGCCGCCGGAGTACTTGAAGGTCTCCTTCATCTCGCGGCCCGGACGTTCGTCGCTGTAGCGAATCTCCACGCCCTTGTTCAAGAAGGCCATGATCTGCAGTCGCTCGACAATCGTCTGTGAGCGAAAGTCAATATCCTCGAAGATCTTCGGGTCCGGCGAGAACGTCACGGTGGTTCCCGTGCGACCCCGCGGCGCGTCACCGACGATCTTCAATTTCCCCTGCGGCTTGCCCCCGTCCTTAAAGATGAGTTCGTGGCGCTTGCCGTTGAGGTCGATCTCCAAGGTCAATTTCGTCGACAGGGCGTTCACGACGGAAACGCCAACGCCGTGAAGGCCGCCGGAGACTTTGTAGCCCTCGCCACCGAACTTGCCGCCGGCGTGCAGCACGGTCAGAACGATCTCCGCCGCTGACTTACCCGGGTATGACGGGTGTTCGTCAACGGGAATACCGCGACCGTCGTCAACTACGCGACAGCTACCGTCTTTGAGCACCGAGACATCAATGCGGGTGCAATATCCCGCCATCGCTTCGTCGATCGCGTTGTCCACGACTTCCCACACGAGGTGGTGGAGTCCGGCGGGACCCGTGGATCCGATGTACATGCCAGGACGAACACGAACCGGGTCGAGTCCCTCCAGAACGGTGATGTCTTTGGCTCCGTAGCTAGAGGACCCGTTGGTCTTGTCGGCCACGAAGCATTCCTTTCGTAGTGGCGGAAAAATGCGCGACGGCGCCGAAAAAGGACGCCGTTGTCGGCTCCAATCCTACCCGACGCGCTGTCACATCCCGCGCCCCAACGGTCGTTTCACACAGGTTTTTCGGTGTTTCCGACAACAATCGTCAACGATGTTGGAGCCTTGTCACCAAGGTCGGAAAACGCACTCAAAATTGTCACCTCGTCGCGGCGCAAACGCTCGGCAAAAGCACCGCTCGGCACGCGCACGATCAGAGATCGTTCGCGGACCAACTCCGGTAGACAGCGTGACGCGAGCACGTCGCCGACCACTTCCGACCACCTGTCGCGGATCACGTCGATCACCAAGAGGTCGACCTTTCGGTAGCGCGACGCGAGTGAGCGCAGAGAGTCGCCGAGCGACACCGGACCGTCGTCGCGCCTCTTCACGAGCGAAACCCCACGAGATCAATCACCGCGGCGGGCGTCATGGCCGCCGGTAACGGCGACGCCGTGGAGACGAGGGTCTGTCCCTTGGGCAGTAGTTGTAGCAACCGCTCACTGCGCAGAGGGTCGAGTTCGCTGAAGACGTCATCCAGCAGAAGGAGCGGGTCAACGCCTCGTTCGTCGCGCACCAACGCGTGCCCCCCGAGCCGTAGAGCGAGGGCGAGAGAGCGTTGTTCGCCTTGTGACGCCTGGCGGCGCGCGTCGCGCCCATCCAGGGTGACCACAATGTCGTCACGATGTGGGCCCACAGTGGTGTAGCCGCGATACCGGTCATCTTCCGTGCTGTTCGCCAGAGCGTCGCGTAGATCGCCCGTCCAGGAAGTTTCGTAGCTCACCTTTACCGGAGCATCGCTGTGCGATAGCTCGCGATAGTTGTCAGCGACGAGGGGTTCGAGCCGCTGTGCGATTCCCCGTCGCACGGTGAGTAACTCCTCACTGATGACGACAAAATCATTGGTCCATACCTCGAGTTCCCGAGCGGCGTCGGGACTCAACGCGAATCCTTGCGCTGCGCGGAGGACCGCGTTGCGTTGTCGAAGCGTTCGTTCGAAACGCTCGACGACATCATTGGCGTGAATGAACACGTCGGTCATGAGCGTGGTCAAGAATTGGCGCCGGCCGTCGGGACCGTGTCGAATCATGTCGACGCCTTCTGGGGTGAACACGGTGACCGGAAGAGCTTCGGCGAGATCGGCCCGGGAGCGTGGTTTTTGGTTGTTGACCAACATCCGTTTCACGACGTTGCGCGCACCACGGGTCAACGTGAGATCCACCTGGAGTCGTCGTTCGCGATGCAGAAGTACGCCGTGAACCTCAGCCACCGTGTCGCCGTTACGAATCATGTCGGCGGCACTCGTGGTACGAAACGATGACGCGGTTGCGAGGGCGTACACAGCCTCGAGAACCGACGTCTTGCCCGTCCCGTTGGGCGACAACAGAACCGTGACGGCGTAGGGGTCGGGCTCTAGTCGTAGTTCGCTAAAGAGGCGAAAGTTTCTCAGTTCGAGCGACTGCAGCCCCACGGAGTGTCGCTACTGAACGCGCACCGGCATGAGGAGATAGCGATACTGAACGTCCTCGACTCCGTGGACCATGGCGGGTCGCGTGGAGTCGGACGTTTCCAGGATCACCTCGTCGCCGATGGTGGCCTCAACTCCCTCGATGAGAAAGTTTGGGTTGAACGCGATGGTCAGCTCTTCACCGGTGTAATCGCCATCGACGGTATCGACGACTTCGCCCTTGTCGTGACTCTGGGTCGTGATGTCCACGGCACTGTCTTTCATGGTCAAACGCACCGACGACGTCGGGTCGCTCGCCAGAAGCTTCGCGCGCTTGAGCGAAGTCAGCAAGGTGTCTTTCGCCACCCGCAGACGATTGGGGTAGGACGATGGAATGAGCTGACGGTAGTCCGGGTAGTTGCCGTCGATGAGACGCGACGAGATCGACGTGGGACCGGCGACAAAAACAATTTCCGCGTCGGTGAGGGCCACGCCAATTTCGGCGTCCACTTTGAGGCTCGAGGCGGCCCGCTGAAGTTCAACGAGCGCCTTCGAGGGAACCAAGAGATCGCGTTCGCCCACGACTGATCGCACTCCCTCGAGGTCACGAATGGCCAATCGGTACGAGTCGGTCGCCACCAGGCGAAGAGATCCACTGTCGCTGGTAAAGAGAACACCCGTCAGCAGTGGACGTGCTTCGTCATTCGATGAAGCGCGAACGACTTGCGACAAACCCTGTACGAGGTCGAGAGCCGCCAAGGTGGTGTTGGGCGCCGGTACCGCAGGCAGCTTGGGGTAGTCAAGAAGGGCAAAGGTGCGCAGTGAGAACTTTGCCCGATCGAGTGAGATGTCAACGGTGTCGTCCTTAGCGTCAATGGTGACCGCACCGGCGGACAAAGACCGCACGGCATCCACGATGAGACGGGCCGGTACCACTGTGGCGCCGTCTTCGTATCCAATCACGTCGACGGTGGTACGCACCGTGAGATCGAGATCGGTACCGGTGACGGTGAGTTGGTTACCGGTGAGAGCGAGAAGAATCCCGGACGTGGCACCCGGTGACCGAGTCGCTACGACGCGCGCCGCTGTACCGAGGGCTTCGACGAGGAGGTCGCGTTCAGATTTGAACTTCATGGAATTCCCTTTCGTTGGCTCTGAGGTTACGGCGTGAATTGTTGATAGAGAAAGTTCTTGTAGTAGTAGGCCTGTGGATTGTGGATTGTTTCACGGAATCCCTGATCAATCGGTCTGCGTGATGACTCGTGGCGTCAACAGGCCTGTGCCCAAAAGTTTCAACCTGTCAGATTCAACTTTCGCGTGATGTGGATGGGTGACGATGAAGACACGAGAAATCAACAACATCGTGACGGCGTTGTCCACACCTAGCGAACATCCCCCTGCAACTGTCGACGTAGTTGGTTGATCTGCGTGAACATCTCAGAATTCTCCGCGAGTTGCCCCTTGATCTTCTCCACGCCACTGATCACCGTTGTGTGGTTGCGGCCGTCGAAGATCTTGGCGATCATCGGGAACGAGTAGTCGGTCAGTAGTTCTCTCATCAAGAACATGGCCACGTGCCGAGCGTTGACGAGGGGACGCAACCGCTTCGGACCCCGGATCTCCTCCACCGTGAGGCCGTAGTAGTTCGCGACTGCCTCCAAGATGGTCTCGGGCTTGAGAACTACTTGTTCCTGACCGAGATTGGTGAGGTGCTTCTTTGCCAACTCGAGCGTGATGGGCTCTTGGCGAAGATTGGCGAAGGCCCGCAACATCGTGATGGAGCCCTCGAGCTCGCGGATGTTGTCGCGGACGCGGTTGGCGATGAACTCAACGACGTCGTTGGGAAGGTCGACACCGTCGGCTTCGGCCTTCGTTCGCAAAATAGCGATACGAGTCTCGAGGTCGGGCTGATCGACTTCGGTAAGCAGCCCCTGGAGGAGGCGCGAGCGGAAACGTTCCTGAATTCCCGCGAGGTCTCGAGGTGACCGGTCGGAGGTGAGGACAATTTGCTTGCCCTCGCTGTGGAGTGCGTTGTACGTGTGGAAGATCTCTTCGTGGAACGTGTCGCCGCGAGTCTCCATGAACTGGATGTCGTCAATCAGCAGGACATCACATTCGCGGTACCGGTCGTGAAGGGCCATCTGGGTGCGCGTTTGAATCGCACGGATGAAGTCGTTGAGGAAAGTCTCCGTGGAGACGTAGAGGACGCGCTTCTGCGGATAGTTCTCGTTGACGTAGTTGCCAATGGCGTGCAGGAGGTGGGTCTTTCCGAGACCTGAATTCCCGTAGACCAATAGTGGGTTGTACGCCCGACCCGGCGTTTCCGCCACGGTTTGGGCCGCGGCGAAAGCCAATCGGTTCGAATTCCCCGGTACGAAGTTGTCGAAGGTCATTCGCGGATCAAGTCGCCCCGCTCGATCGATCCCGGTGAGGAATGCCGGACGAGGAGGAGTGTCAGCTGTTGCTACTGGAGCAGGGTCAACAACAGGGACCACCTCGGGCGACGATGCTCCTTCGGCGACCGTGAGGGACACCTGTGTCTCTGGCCCCACGACTGATCGCACTTGTTCGGTAACGAGAGAAAGGTAACGCTGGGAGATGCGATTGAACTGCAGAGCGTTGGGGGCACCCAGGGTAACCACGTCGTGGGAGTAATCCACAAGGCGCAAAGTATTAAGACCGGCGTGCCACGCAGCGTCAGTAGCGTTGCTGCGTAAGGCATTTTGGATGTCTGCCCACATCTGCTCGCTGTTCTGCACTGTTTCCCTCCACAGGCCATGCACATAGTTTTCCACAGGTAATTCTGGTTCCCGAAGCTGTGGATTCTCCTTCAGGGACGCTCACCATACACCCATTTGCGATGTCGTGCCTAGTGGCGTTTGGCACAGGGGATAGACTGCATCCTCGTGGTTATCGGCGCCGGTCTCCAGGAGGCCAGGCGGCGACCCTAGATGATTTTTTGAGAGAGGTTCTCGTGAAGCGTACGTACCAGCCCAATAAGCGTAAGCGCGCCAAATCGCACGGTTTCCGTGCACGTATGCGTACCCGCGCTGGCCGCAACGTCCTGAAGTCACGTCGCGACAAGGGCCGTCACTCCCTGACGGTCTGAGCCTGACGTGCCGGGCCGGGTTAAGACCCGCCGGCAGTTTGCGCGGCTGGCGCACCCTTCTAAGAAGGGTCGTAGCGGGCCTTTGCGAATCCACTTCGTGGAATCGAGCGAACCGTCGGAGGATTTCAGCGTGGCCTACGCGATCGGTAAGACCGTGGGTAATGCCGTTGTCCGCAATACCATCCGCCGCCGCCTCCGGGCAGTGATGGATGAGGTGCGAGGTGACGCGGAGCCAGGGTTATACCTGATCAAGTGCGGTTTCGGGACTAATGAACTTGACTATGACCAACTTAGAGACCATGTGCGACACGCACTCCGAAGTGCCGGAACGCTCCGCTAAGTCGACCCTGCCGGCGCGCGCGTTGGTCAAGGGCGTTCGGGGATATCAATATCTTCGCGCCGGTCACGTCAGCCCGTGCCGGTTCGTACCGTCCTGTTCGCAATACGCCGTCGAGGCTCTCGAGGTCCACGGGGCGATCAAGGGTTCCTTCCTCGCCACGAAGCGCATTCTTCGCTGTAATCCCTTTGGTTCACACGGCGTGGACCTTGTTCCTTTGCCTCGAGAGAAGAGGAGTTAGCTCACCATGCTTGCCACCAACGGAATTGTCCACTTCTTCGGGCAGATCTTCCAGCCGATTTTCCACTTCTTCGGATGGCTCCTGGCCGCCATCTACGGCATCGTCCCGAACTACGCCATCGCCATCGCGCTTCTCACGATCATCATCATGGGTGCGCTGACTCCTTTTACGGTCAAGTCGACGAAGTCGATGATCGCGATGCAGCGCCTGCAGCCGGAAATCAAGAAGTTGCAGCAGAAATACAAGGGTCCGGAGAACCGAGCGATTCTCAACGAAGAGATGATGAAGCTCTATCGAGAAGAGGGTGCGAACCCGCTCGGTGGTTGTCTCCCGATGTTGATTCAGATGCCATTTCTGGCGATTCTCTACGGGGTAATTCGAGGAATTACGACCATTACCAATGGTCATTCTGCTCCAAGGTACATCCCAACTGACTCGAAAATGTACCATGCACTCATTGCTTCGAATGGTAAAATGGAGTCATTTGGCATTGACCTAGCGCTCAAGCCTTTTAGCCCTCATTCCAGTTGGATTGCAGCAGTTCCGTACTTTGTATTAGTTGCAATTGCGGTCGCCCTTCAGTATTTCCAAATGTCGCAAATTAACAATCGCAATAAGAAGACTGGCCAAGAAGTACCGAGCCAGCAACAGATGATCCAACGATTTTTCCCCATTCTCTTCGCCTACTTCTACATCGTTATTCCCGCCGCGGTCGTGTTGTACATGATCGTTTCGACGTGTATTCGCATCCTGACTCAGGACATCATGTTCCGCACGGGCATCTCGAATCCCCAGAAGCAAAAGGAGCGGCAGCTCCCGGCGCGCGAGAAAGAGGTGGAGGCGGAAAAGCCTCAACCTTCAACCCCTAAGCCCGCCGCACACCCTCGCTCCAAAGCGAAGCGGCCACGAAAGGATCGGTAACCCATGGATTGGGTTGAGACAACAGGAAAGACAGTCGACGAAGCGACACAGCGCGCCCTCCAACACCTAGGAGTGGGCCTTGCGGACGCGGACGTTGAGATTCTCGAGGAGCCGAAGACGGGTCTCTTTGGTCGCACGCGAGGTGAAGCCCGTGTGCGAGCTCGCGTACGGCCTTCAGGCCCGCGGCCCAAGCGCACACGTCGGAGTTCTCCGAAGAGTGAGGGTCGTAGCGATGGAAATCGGCGCTCCTCGTCAAACGAGTCACGGCCGAGCGACGCACCGCGGCCGCCCCGCGAGCCCCGCGAGCCGAAGTCAGAGACCGTTCAAGGTCAAGGAACAAGTCGTTCCGCACAACGCCGCCGGAACCGTTCCGGGCAGGCAACAAATCCGCAATCAAAGGACTCACGTCCACCCAAGGAGGAAACCATGGCGGAAGGTATTTCGTTAGCTGAGCAGGCTGACATCGCGAAGGAGTTCCTCATCGGACTTCTTGAGAAGATGAATCTGACTGCTGAGGTCTCGGTGAAGGAAATCGATGCCGAAACGGTGGAGCTGTCGGTGAACGCCAACCCGCCGACCGAGCTGGGTGTTCTCGTGGGACCTCGTGGAACCACGCTCCAGGCCCTCCAGGAAATCACCCGCACCGTCGTCCAGGCGAAGAGCCCGTCGCGTACGGACCGGATCCTTGTTGATGTTGCCCAGTACCGCGAGCGTCGCGTTGCGGCGCTGGGTCGCTTCGCGAATCAGGTTGCTGAAGAAGTTCGTGAGACGGGCGAAGAGCGCGCTCTGGAACCGATGTCGGCGGCCGATCGCAAAGCGGTACACGACGCACTGACTGAAGCTGACGGCATCGTGACTCGATCTGAAGGTGAAGACCCTCGCCGATTCGTGGTGATCGCTCCGGCATAATTGCATTCGTGACAAATGAATGGTTGTTTCGCGCCCTCGAGGAATCGAGGGCGCGAGGCTTTTTAGGGCCTGGCCCGATTGAGCCTCACTTGGAGCACGCCCAGGGTTACCGTGATGCGTGGAGCACCATCTCAACTGAGCCGCCCGCCCGTTGGATGGACTTAGGAAGTGGGGGTGGGCTTCCCGGGCTCTATCTCCTGTCGGAATGGAATTCCTCGGGCACCCTTCTTGATGCCATGATCAAACGCACCAGTTTTCTCACCGAAGTGTTGAGATGGAGCGGCGCTCCCGAGCAGGGTACGGTCCGGAATGGACGCGCAGAAGAGTTGGCGCGGGACCCTGAATTATGCGGTGCTTTTGATCTCATTGTGGTGAGGTCCTTCGGTCCACCCGCTACGACCGCAGAGTGTGCGGTGAGATTCATTCGTGAGGGCGGCTTTATCGTCGTCTCCGAGCCTCCGGATTCTGAAGGCGGTCGAAGATGGGATCCAGCGGGACTCGCCCTACTTGGCCTCGAAGCGGTCGCTGCTGTAGAAAAGGGTCCGACCTACCAAATTCTCCGAAAGACCTCACCGACTCCCGACGCGTACCCTCGCCGGACTGGGATACCCGCAAAGCGGCCACTCTTCTAGGCCGGATTAGCGCCTTCACTTCCCGATGTCAGTTGCGTGGGTAAGCCGGACCTGAACACCGCCGCTCCACGGCCGAGACTTGCACTCGGAGCGGGACCCCTCGTCGAGTAGGCGGGAGCAATGAATCCTTTCACGGACGGGCTATCTGGATTCAAGCGTCTTGCGGTCTAAGGGCACCTCGGAGCCCGCGCGCCGGAGTGCCAGAACTCCTTTGAGTTGTTCCACGTGGAACATCTCGTGTTCGTTTCCTTGTGAACCAAAATACGGCTCCAGTTCTCTGGACGGGCCTGGAGCTTCCAGCGGCCGGACACGAGGACGTAGCTGGAAGAACTCCCGCACTCAGACCGACAGACACTTACTCCTGCTTGCCCTCAACAATGTTCCACGTGAAACACTGAGCGCTCGACCAACTATGGGTCTTGGGGAGCCGTATCGATGTGTCGTTTCGATCATTCAATACAAGGCGTAGTTACCTGTTGAGTAGCGCGTGCGGTGTTTCACGTGGAACACAATTTGACTCCCCGACTCCCCGACTCCCCGACTCCCCGACTCCCCGACTCCCCGACTCCCCGACTCCCCGACGCTCGCAGGGATAAGTAAGGGGTTGCTCTGTCGGAATTTCCCGATTCAAAGTGCCATTCGAGAGCGGATTTCGCGAAAGGCGGTAGGCAGCTAGATACCTGTCTGGCACCCCTGATCGATTCGCCACCCCCGGTGATCTCTCCTCAAAGGGCAAGACTTGGCGCGTGTCGAGCGGCATTGGGGCAATCCCCAATGGAAGACTGTTTCACGTGAAACATTTGAATCAGGCGTGCCAACTACCGGAGAAGGTGGACCGAATCACCTCAGCCGTTCCTCGGGCTGGGCTGAAGGCCGTTTCCCAGTCGAAGACAGAACTCGTGACGGGACTATTCCCGGCGGCGGGGGAGTAAAGGTAGAGATTTTGCTGGGGTACATGCCTTCGGACAGAACAGGACATACCTACATTGGGATGTCCTTAGTGTTTCACGTGAAACATCTCGGTGCCGTAGCGGAACCGAGAGGCTCCGGAGGGGTCGAGCGATGCGGGGACCCTTCTGTCATCCCTGAGGGGTTAAGGGAACGGCTCCGGAGTTGTTGGTTTCCTCAAGCACTCAGAGTTCGTAACTGAGAAATCTCCTTCAATCGTTGGAATCTCAGCGAAGAACTCTCGGTGTGCTCAGATTTTCGATGACAAGATGGGGAAATGTTCCACGTGAAACAATTGAGTACTTGACGACACGCCCCATACCGAGTTGAATAGCAGAGGCTTCGGCACGAGCACGCGAGCTGTCCAGGACCGGAAACGAGGGTCATGTCAGAGTCCAAGCCCACCAAGATCTACGCTGTCGCCAATCAAAAGGGTGGCGTGGGCAAGACAACGACCACAATCTCGCTGAGCGCCGCCCTTGCACAGATGGGCTTTCGTGTTCTCGTGGTCGATCTAGACCCTCAGGGCAATGCGACCACCGGCGTGGGCGTTGACGCGCGTAAATTTGAGCGGTCAATGTACGACGTCCTATTGAATGATGTTCCGCTGGTTGACGTGGTCGAGCCCACGGGATTCTCAAATCTCTTCGTAGCACCCGCCACCCTCGACTTAGCTGCCGTAGAGCAGGAACTCACCGCGGTCATTTCTCGTGAACTCCGACTGAAGCGCGCGCTCGAGTCCGTTGATGGAGACTTCGACTATGTCTTCATTGACTGTCCCCCGTCCCTGGGGCTCATCACCATTAATGCCTTCGCCGCGGCGACCGACATCATGGTGCCCGTGCAGTGCGAGTTCTACGCCCTGGAGGGCCTCACACAGCTACAGCGAATCGTTGATCTGGTCCAAAAGAACTTGAACGCCACGCTCCGGATCTCGAAGGTCGTTCTCACGATGTATGACCCTCGTAACACATTGACCCTTGACGTGGCCAAGGAAGTTCGACGACACTTTCCTGAGGAGTTGTGCTCTACCGTCATTCCCCGAACTGTGCGTCTCGCCGAGGCGCCCTCTTTCGGTCAACCCATCACGGCCTTCGATCCCGCATCAAAGGGAGCGAAGGCCTACGTCGCACTCGCAGAGGAGATCAGCAATGGCTAGAAGGACTGGACTTGGCAAGGGGCTTGGTGCGCTCATCCCCGAAGCGGAAGCAGATGACGCTTCGGCCGATCTCGCTCCCGCCGTTGCTGGTCCCTTTCGGACTATTGCGGTGACGTCGATCCAACCGAACCGCTACCAGCCGCGTACCGCCTTCGCTCAAGATTCGATTGAGGCCCTCGCTGCGTCCATCAAGGAGATGGGTGTTCTCCAGCCATTGATCGTTCGCCCGCTGTCCGACGAGTCCGGCTACGAACTGATTGCGGGAGAACGTCGTTGGCGGGCAGCCACGATGGCTGGTCTCGAATTGGTGCCGGTCCTTGTCCAGGACGAGGTGAATGACCGTCTCAGTCTGGAGCAGGCGGTTGTCGAGAACCTCCACCGCGTTGACCTGCATCCGCTTGAGGAAGCGGCGGCGTACCAGCAGCTCATCGACGAGTTCGACCTGACGCACGAACAAGTAGCGACTCGGGTAGGAAAGAGCCGGGCCACGATCACGAACACTTTGCGTCTACTGAATTTGAGCGAGCCGGCCCAGGTCGCTCTCGCAAATGGCGTCATTACCGCTGGTCACGCTCGTGCCCTTCTCGGACTCAGCGACGCTTCGGCCCAGGCCGCACTCGTCCAGAAAATTGTGTCGAGCGACCTGTCGGTAAGGGCGACCGAAGAGTCGGTCCGCGCAGCTCTCGAACCTCGCGACGTTACGGTGCTTCCGGGAGGGAAGGCTGATACGGAGACGCCGTCGACGGTCACTCGGCTTCGCCCGGTGCCCGACGCATCCATGGCGGAGCTCGAAAGATTGCTTGAAGATTTCCTTGATACTCGCGTTCATGTCGACCTCAAGGAACGGAAGAACGGCAAAATCGTCATTGATTTTGCCGATCTTGACGATCTCGAGCGTATCTACAACGCGATTTCGAAGTCGAAGTAAGACTGAACCCTGAACCTTCAACCTAAGCCTTGAGTTGAAGTTATCCCCAACCTGTGCATGAACTTGTGGGTTTTCACCCTACGTTCACTTGACGAACACGCCCTTGACGCGAAATCCCTTGCAATTTAGGTAGAAAAATTATCTAGGGCTGTTGAGAAAAGCCCTAGTCACCGAGACAATCTCGCCGGCGACGCTTCGCTGTGCGCCGTCGTCGAGAGGTCCGATCGCCACGTGCAGTGCGGGCATGAAAGTTTCCCGCAGAATCGGGAGCGACATTCCCCGCGTCGATACGGGAACGTCGGTGTGAGCCGCGATAGCGGTGGCTATCTCGTTGGCCCACTGCTCGCCGAGAATTGAACGACTGAGATAGGAGGCGAAATAGTGAATCTCGATCTGGCGCTCGGTCTGTTCGGTCGTCGCGAGAAGAACGGCTGCTCCGGCGTTGTTGGCAAGGTTCGCACCTTCTCGATCGTCGTGCGAATCAGTGAAATTGACGTCGTAGGCGGCGCTCAACCCGTTGGCAATTAGCGCCGGGACCACTCCGACGCCGTGGACCACGATGGTGCCGCTGTGGTGCAGCGACCGAAGACCCGCTTCGTCGCGGGCTTCGGTGACGGGACGTCGACCTTCGGACCGCGAAGAGAGTCGATGTAATTCGTTAAGGGTGGCTCGAGTGAGGACTCCCGTTGCCTCGAGTCCGCAGTTCCCCTGGAAATCGGAGAGCGCGTGCTCGGTTAAGACCCCGAAAATACCGTCGATACGGCCCGGGTCGAAGCCCAAAAGAGCCAATTTTTCCTGCAAAATAGCGACGTCATCGCCACGAATGGCCGGGCGGGTGACAAAGAGTAAGCGGCTCCCCAGTTGCCAGCTCGCTTCGTGCAACCGCTCGAGGGTTTCTGCGTCCAAGAGACCCGTAATGGGCAGGGCGCACCGATTTTGGAACTCTTCCACCGCGGTTGCCGTGGCGGCGCCCACGATTCCTGTCTCGCCGGCCGAGATGGGGTGACCTAGCGCGCGAAGTCGCTCCTGCGCGTGGGCGATCTCGGCAGCGGTGAGAGAAGGAGTCGTCATGGGTCTACGTACGAAGAGAAGGTGGCGTCAGAAGTAGCTCCAACGTCGCGATGTAGTAACCGTAGTCCCCGATTTCGGGGGAGTGCGACCTACAGGTGAGAGGTGATCTCCGACAACAGGGCACCCTTGGGCTTTGCGCCCACGAGACGGGCGACAACTTCGCCGTCTTTGAAGAGCAACAGCGTCGGAATACTCATCACCGAGAACTTCGTGGCCGTCGCGACGTTGACATCAACGTCGAGCTTGCCGATGACGAACTTGTCGGACTGCTCGGTGGCGAACTCTTCGAGAATCGGGGCGATCTGCTTACACGGACCGCACCATTCCGCCCAAAAGTCCACCAGAATCGGCTTGTCGGCGGATCCCACCACTTCGTCAAACGTGGCGTCCGTCAGGGTCTTGATGTTCTCGCTCATAGCAACCTCCGTGGCAACGACGCTAGCAACTTCACGTCGTGACGTGACGGTGACTATTCGCCGTGACTCTCCAGCCAGCGTTCAGCGTCAATCGCCGCCATGCAGCCCGATCCCGCGGACGTGATCGCCTGACGGTACACGTGGTCCTGAACGTCACCGGCGGCAAAGACGCCGTCCACGCTGGTGGTCGAACCCGTGAACGTGCGGATATAACCGTTGTCCTCGAGCTCGAGCTGTCCCTGGACGAGTGTCGTGTTGGGCACGTGTCCAATCGCCACGAACACTCCCGTGACGTCGAGAATCTGCTCATCGCCCGTGACGGTGTTCTTGACGCGGAGACCGGAGACCTTCTCGTCACCCACGACTTCGGTGACCTGAGTATTCCAGGCGAAGCGAATCTTCTCGTGAGTGAGCGCACGCTCCTGCATGATCTTGGAAGCGCGCAGGGAGTCGCGGCGGTGCACGATGGTCACACTGGACGCGAAACGGGTGAGGAACAGTGCCTCTTCGAGGGCGGAGTCTCCACCACCGACCACGGCAATGTCCTGACCGCGAAAGAAGAATCCGTCACAGGTGGCGCACGTGGACAGGCCGTGGCTCAAGAGGCGCTCTTCGCCGGGCACCCCGAGCATGAGCGAGCGTGCCCCCGTGGCCAAAATTACGGTGTCGGCCTCGATCGAGGGCTCGTCGTCCTCGGTCAACCAGACTTGAAACGGCCGAACGTTGAGGTCAATCTTCTGGACCTTGGTAACCCGCAGGTCGGCGCCAAAGCGCTCCGCCTGGGCACGAAGTTGGCCCATCAATTCAGGACCGCCAATGCCGTCAGGAAAGCCCGGAAAGTTCTCGATATCAGTGGTCAACATCAACTGGCCGCCCGGCTGATCGGTGGTCGACGACGGCTCACCTTCAATGACGATGGGTGACAACTGAGCGCGAGCGGAGTAGATCGCGGCGGTGAGTCCGGCCGGACCGGAGCCCACGATAAGAACTTTGGTGTGCTGAGCCATGGACTTACTTTCTAAGGGTGACTGGGCGGCGCTTGCGCCACAGGACGAGACCGATACCAATCAGGGTCGCGCCGAGAAGCAGATAGGTGATCCACTCGTGTGCGGAAAAGGCGTAGACGTTCAGTAGGCGCACTGCGCCCACGAGCAATGTGACGACGACCACGATGGCGACGAGGAACAAGAAAAACCCGAACGCCACGGTGCGGCCCACCAGAAAGATGGGGCGCAGGACGCGGTCGTGCAGCAGGTCGAGGTAGTTGTCGAGCGTGTCGAGCACCCGGTCAACGACGTCCGGTTCCTTCGGGGGCATCGTGTCACTCACGACACGAATGTAGTGCCGAACGGCACCGTCCTACGCGCTGAGCCAGCAAACGCCGATGATCCCGGGACCACCGTGTGTGCCCACGACACTGCCCATGTCGGCGACGATGAGCTCGTGTTCACTGACGACGTCCTTCAGTAGGGCCACCGCTTGTTCCACGTCGGTGGCGTCACCGTGGACGAGCGCTACTCGGCGAAGCGGCTGTGCCGCCTTGGCCGCCGACACGCACGTGCCGACCGCTTTCGAGCGCGTGCGTTGACGGCCGGCTTCAGCCACGACGCCGTCGCGGAGCTCGAGGAGGGGCTTGATGGACAAAACCGAGCCCAGCAGCGCCTTGGCGCCACCAACGCGCCCGCCCTTGATGAGGTGCTCGAGAGTGTCGAGAGTGCCAATCACTGCCGCGTGCGACACCAGGTCGGTGGCGTGAGCCGCGAGAGTGTCGAGCGAGGCTCCGGTGAGGGCCATTTCCGCACAGTCGATGGCGATGAGTCCTTGGGCCATGGTGACGGCGAGCGAATCGATCACGACGACCGGGATGGTGCCGGCAACTCCCTCAGCGCCCAGGACGGCGGACTGGTGCGTCGCCGACAATTTGGACGAAAGCGCGATGACGAGAACGCCGTCGTAGCCGTCGGCGTGGGCTTGTTCGTAGGCCTTCTGGAAGGCACCCGGCGACGGGGCGGCCGTCTCGGGCAAAGTCTTGGACTCTTTGCACTTCGCCCAGAAGTCCTGAGGCGAGAGGTCGCGGCGGTCTACGAACTCCTCGTCGCCGAATCGAATGGATAGCGGGACAACAACAATGCCGAGTCGATCGGTGATCTCGTCGGGAATGTCACACGCGCTGTCGGTAATGACGCGAACCTTGCTCATCTCAGCCCCCT
>Ga0208872_1000835_pt1 | contig 20815 bp, 7 predicted proteins | sample CryBogCBH12Aug08_FD_185508 | JGI IMG/M metagenome (GOLD analysis project Ga0208872, IMG submission 185508) | Freshwater microbial communities from Crystal Bog, Wisconsin, USA - CBH12Aug08 (SPAdes) | ecosystem: Environmental > Aquatic > Freshwater > Lake | place: Crystal Bog, Wisconsin, USA...
GGCTTCAAGGGTCCAAATGTTTTGCACATTATGGGGTTCATTCAGTTTCGAATCTCAGCTTGGCAAAGGATCGAACTGCGAAACTCAGGCATGAAAGGCCGTGCTTGGGCCTTTCCCGGCCAACCATTTTCACTTGGGCTTTCCATTTTCACCTGGGCTTTCCATTTTCACTTGGGCTTTCCGGACTTACCCGGACTTCCCCAATTTTACTTGGGCTTGGCCCGACGAATTCACTGAATTCGTCGCGTCAATTAATTCAATTCGATTTGAAATGGCAGCAGCCCGTCAAATTAGACAGTACTAGCTTCTAAATTTCGCATATTCCGAGTCCGGAGTTTTCGAAGAGCACATACATATGCATGGTGTATCCAAAGAAATTGACTCTGGATCAGGAGCTGGAAATCTTTGGTAGGGTCCTCCATGGCGAAATGCACATAGATCTGGCTCGGCAATACAATGTTTGTCCAGCTACAATTGGCCGAACGATCAATAGGTACAAAAATTCTGCCAATCATGATTCTGCACGAGCAGCTGCTGCTTTGTATTATAAGGAGAAGCTACCCACCCAAAACAGAGTTACGCATCCGGCTCGCCCTCTGTCCGAGAGTAGCCGCCACACCATGCCAGCCCTCGCGCAGCGAGTCGCGCTTCCGCCCGCCGCTCCTGGCAACGGCTTTTACTATGCTCACGGTGCCATAGGAATGGTCATACATTCCCAGACTGCATTCGCCGCGCCTGTTATAGCGGATTGGCAGAAGGGGCCCGATTGCATTCACGAGCCAGATTCAACTGGTCAGGGACAGCCACCCCGACGGCTCGGGGCTGATTCGGCGGCATGCACAAATCATGTCTGCGCAGATCATCCTCCCGATGCAGCTGGTCCGGGACAGCCAGCGATAATCCTCGGCGCTGAACCGATCCCGACGCATGGAACCGGGGCCGACGAAATACAGGGGGCATTCGAGACTGCCTCCAGCACTGCCCAGTCGGAGTTCGAACCGGAACACCGTGGGGTTGATGCGCCTTCAAGTTCGCATTCCCGAATGTTGGAGCTTGACGACTCGCTTCGATTGCGTGTCCTTCATCGGACGGATGGTGATGGAGACCAAATCGTCTCAAAGCTCTTGCGGTGCGGAATTTTTAGCCTCGAGTCATGCTTGGCGTTGGAACATATGGAAGGTCTCGCTAAGCATGGCTTTGACGATGAGGAGGTCAAAGTGTTGCTGCTTGAGGATGATTCATGGAAATCCAGATATGCATGGCTAGACGCGTTTATCGAGTCACTCCCTCCATATCTGAAGAATGAACGACGCACCACAGAACCTCTCAAGGAGGCCATACGTCAGGAAAAAGGCATAGAAGGACTGAACGACCTTTATAGCAAGTTTGATACAATAGAGAGGCTTCCGTTATTGGTGAAGGCGTATATAAGAAGCCAGCACCATGATGTCGCCAAGTTCAAAACCCAATGTGAACTCGATACGACCCGCAAGCTGCCAGCATCACGCAATCTTCCTGATCAGACTGGCATGACTGGCATCTCAGCATCGATTCCATGCCAAGATGGCGCAAGCATTTCTTCCGACGCTGAGCGGCCCGCATCACACGATTGTGCTAATCAGACTGTCATGCAGGGCACCCCAGAATCGATTGCATACCAAGATGGCGCAAGCATTTCTTTCGACACCGAGCGGCCCGCTCTCGGGGACGCCGATTTGCTGCTCTGTTTAAGAAATGAACAACCGAGAATCGAGGACTTGTGTGCGCTTGCAAGGATTATCTTCACTTCAGTTCCGAGGTTTTATACGAACACGCATGGGATATCTGGAACCATACAACCAGGTCAGCTGATGAAATTATTGATTCAAGGATTCAGAGCCCTCAAGCAAGCTCATCTGAATGTCACAGACTTTGATTTCATTGACATTGGGTGTTCGTGTGGACATGTGCTATGGGCTGCTGTCGTATCTAAACTGTTCAAGACCGTCTATGGCGTGGATCATCCCGAAAACAAACAAGGTATCTTGCAAGCCAAGCAATACTTTCAAAACATGGCAGGCTCTAATCCATCCCTGGCCACCTATAAGGAACAGTTTGGGAATGTTCAGTTTCGCTGGTGCGACTGTGGACAGCTCAATTCGAAGGATCTTGGCTCTTTGCTCGGAGGAACCGCTGGATTGCCTGCAATGCTTTACTGGTTTTGCACTGGCTGGAGTGCACAGGATGTGCACAATTGTGCCAGGATGATTTCACAATCGCCGAGGGTGCTTGGCGTGGTGTGTCTGCCCAGAGGCCAAGGAGTGGATGCTGAGCATTTGCTGTGTTTAATGAACTCGAGTAAAAATCAAAAAAGGTTTTACATACATACCAAGACAGACCAGGTTTGCATGAGTGGAGGCTGCAGCAGCCACACTGCCTATACTTTTGTAAGGAGAAGTGACTTTGAATATAATCTGAAAACACCACAGGACCCTGCTTGCGAGCTGGAAGTCGAGGTGATTTTCAAGCTTTTGGCTGGTGGCTTGGAATGGTTCCATGGGAAAGTGACCCAAGTCCAAAGGAGGAAGAACCAGTTTTCTATCAGTTTCGATGATGGCGATAAAGGTTGCTACGAGTTTGGGGATCCTGAAGTTGTCTTCTTACCGACGGAGGACAATCAATGGCGGTCGATCCCGTCGGAGGATTCGGGACAAGTTCTTGTAGATCAAAGGTTGCGCGTGTTTTGCACTCTCTGCTCAGCAGTCCTGGGTAACCAAGAAAGCTGTGTTTGCGCTAGGTGCAGAATTACTGCGTACCATGCCGAATGCCTTGGCGTCGATCGGGCCTCTTCTGAGTTTTTATGCCCATTTTGCAGATCTGAGCTTGCAGATCTTGGTCGCCGACAATTTCCGCCCTCTAGGAGCACCGAAATCATATCCGCAAAGGAGACTCGGATTTGTTTCGGCTGCGGAAGCCCAATCACCAAAGTGAAAAACAAGATGGAGGCTGATGAGTGCAGATCTTGCAAAGCCATCTTCGGCCGCTGCTGTACTTCGCGAACGAGCAATATACCTTTACCTTTTACGTGTCCTGCGTGTATCGGAATCTTAGCTCACGATGTCGCCCTTGGATATTGCTTTCAGATCAATTCAGATCGCGTCAGGTCGATTGTGGGGCCAGAAAATTGCGGAGATAGAAGCTGCAAAAAAGACGCTCTCTTTTTGGACGAGTTTGGACTAGCCATTGCCTCTCTGCAAGATACGTGTCAGTGGGAGCTTTTACAAAAGAATCTTCCCGTCGCCATGCAACAGTTAAGTTTTCAAGTTGAATTAGGAAAAGATCCGTCTTTGGGCCCATTTCACCTATTGAATCTATGGGGTATGGAGGGTGGACCCGATTACGAGCTTGTTGAGAAAGCGTTGCGGCTTTTTGCGCAGCATGCGGAGAAGAAGGCAAGGAAAGAGCTGGTATTGCTGCGGAGCAGTGCCAAAAAAAGGTCTCCCCCCCGCATCGTGGCACAAAAAGAATCTCCATCGACTGGAATCAAGATGGGATATGTCACGGCCGATCTCCGACACACTCCATGGTGGCAACTAAAGAAGGCAGCTCTTCTAGCACTTGCGTCGAAACACACTCTCTTCCTTTTTAGCAGACCTCCCGTTCAGCTTGATGGTGACCCGCATTACTTGGCTTTAAAAGGTCTTTGTACCATAATAGAATTCGAGGAGCATGCCAGCGATGCGACAGTGGCTGAGTGTATCCGTACATATAAACTAGACGTGCTTATGGATGCAGGGGGTCCGACCTTTGGCTGCTTTACAGGAGTAATGGCTCTGCTGCCAGACATACTTCGAGGGGCGCATCTGGGATACCCAGGGACTCAGCCAGGCGGCCACATTGACTTTACTGTTGTTGATCAACATGTGGTTATTCCTGGCGAAATCCAGGCGGAGAAGGCTGACGAGGCATTGATGTATTTGGGCTGCTACCAACCGAATGACTCTTTCCGCACCAGCGTGGAAATCTGTCAAGTTCCAGAAACCACTCGATCAGACTGGAATCTCCCAGATAACAAATTCGTGTTTGCGTTTTTCTGCCGTCTTGGGCGGATATCACAGCCTCTGATAGAGGCCTTCGCCGAGATTCTTACCGCCACTCCGAATACTGTGCTCTGGATTCGAGACACACCGTCGCCGGCGGTCATGAGGGTTAAGAGGCGCTTCTTGATCAAGGGAATTGCCGAAGGCCGCTTAATTCTCGCCAGCGATGTACCAAACGAGGAGCACAAGGAACGGCTGAGGCATGCAGACCTTGGTCTTGATTCAAATATCTATTGTGGTCATACAACAAGCAGCGATTTTTTGCTTCGAGGGGTGCCCTATCTTGCACTGATGGGAGGCTGGTGGCAGGCGCGCGTCAGCACTAGCCTGGTCAATAACATGATGGGCGATATTGCCAGCGAGTTTGTGTGCTGTAGCCTGAAGGACTTCAGGACAAGGGCCATATACTTTGCCACAGTCGGTGTCGAGGATCTGAAACGACACCGTGCCCAGATCCGATCAAAAGTGGACTCGGGGCTGGGGATTTGCGACGGTGAAAGTTGGGTTTCTGACTACGAGAGGGGAATCCTGGAGTTTGTCCGGCAGAAGCAAACGGCAGCACCCGGAACGCGTCTGCCAGATGTATTCCTTTGCAAGGTGGTTAACGAAACAACTACGGAGCGTTGTCGAAAGGTTTTGTGTGAGCAGGGAAACGTTGTCGGGAATGGCATGCACCTGGATCATGCAGCGACTTGTGCAAGTGCAACCTCGGGCGTCGATGCTGAAGAGCAAACGTCGAAACGCCAATCTGACCCGAGTGGCGCAACCTCCGAGGCAAAGCGCCTTAAGACTGTCCACCAAGCGGTAACACTGACAAGCAACGATTCACCAGTTCAGAAAGGTGTGAACAACGCAGTCTCTCAATCTGGTGCCGTCCGCCGTACCAAGGCAGAAAGTCACAGACTTCGTTGGCTATTTGAGTTGACCAAGACGGACCCTGAGCAAGCCCGGCTAGAAGCCTACAAATTTCTCATGGAGGATATGCCTGCGGGTCGCGAAATAGCACAGTATCCGAAGGAAGATGGATCTTTGATGTATGCCATACAACTGCCGTGTGAGATACCGAGGGTAAGCGCTAAAAGTGGCAAAGCAAAAGGTCTATCCACCGAGGTGCCCCTTTTGTACGTGAGCAAGGCAGTTCCTGGCCGTGGCAGCGATTTGTTCTGCGGGCAGGAATTTGAATCTGGGATGTTTATGACAGGATATGACGGCGTGTTGATGCACAAGAGTCAATTGGGAGAGGGAGATTCCATTGCCCACAACATATCGCTCACTTACTCCCTTGGTCTTTACATTGATAGTAGCCGGACCAAGGACTGTGAGCTTGTGCGGCAATCCTCGCTGGGTTCCAAGATCAACCATGACTATCGCAGCAGCAATGTGAGGTTCGGACGTTTCGATTGGTTTGGGCCAATCTCTAATTTTACAGCTTCTTGTTGGGTAGTTGCCAAGGATAGTGGACCTAAGCACGCCATGCTGAAGGCGTACTACACCGGCAGTGCTGCTGAGCGAGACCACGGTATTCCGAGAAGGATAGTGGCTGAGGGAGAGAATCTGATCCCTCCAGATGCGCGACAGGGTGTGCAGCCTCTTGTAACCGACGCTATGGAAGTGCTCCGCAAAGACCTTGGACTGAACTTGGTCAGCATTTGTGGTGCAGGATCCGAAGGAGTGGCAGTTGAGGTCGGCCGGCATGACGTGCAGGAGACATTTGTTGTGAAGCTCACAAGTCAACCAGTCCATGCTTTGAAGAGGGGGGGCGTCCTGTGTGAGGCTGCACTCTTGTATCAAGCGACAAGGAAGCAAGGCTGCCAAGGCATTGGCATTTTTTGCCCAACGCTCGAGAAAGATATCGGATGGGGGAATTGCCCTGTTGCCCTCCTCAGGGCGAATGGACAGCTAATTGGCGCGCTTGCAATGCAGCATTTCGACGTGGATGGCAGCTTCATTCGGAAAAATTTGAGTGAACGATTCATGGTGGGTCACGAGTCACAAAATGCAGCGGCTCTGCTTCGAGATATGCAAAGTGTTTTGCGTGGAACCATGCAAGCGACGGTGTGGATGCACGCAAGCGGCTTGGCGCATGGGGATTTGAAGGATTCCAACATGTTGCTGAAACGACTGAAGCAAATCCCGAGGGATCCACGTGTCGCATTTTGCGTTGTGGAGGGCATCACATACCAGATCGTGTTTGGTGATTGGGGCCACGCTCGATGGTCGGGACAGTCAGACACGGCCATCCACGTGTTCACTAGGGGAGGGAAAGAGCACGAAACCACAACCCTCCTCGATGTTCATCCAAAGGAGAGTTTCACTCTGGTGAAAGCCCGAGAATTGAGTAAATCATATGGCCACATGCTCCAAACCCCGTTTTCGTTTGTGCACCCCGGATCAGGAACTGTTTCGTCACGCTGCCCGAACCATGATCGCGAGTTCCAACATGGACAAGGGGCCGTTCAGCGCCTCTTTGATCAGGCGGCGGACATGTGGGCCTTGGGTGTATTCAGCGTGCGTGTTTTAGCTCCGCCGTTTCGGCGGACTCATGATAATTGTGGCCAGGAATGGGCAGAAGGACTATGGAAGGCCAGCGAGAGGGCTGAGAAGCAACTTAAAGCTCTGAAACCATCATCTGGAGGAAAGAGAGCAAGTGAAGCGTTGCATGCGCTGTCAGTCCCTGAGGATCGCAGATCCTGGATCGCAGCCATGGTCCATGTGCTGTACCTAAAAGATCGTTGGCCAATCCTGTCGGGCTGTTTGTCAGGGGACTGTGGATCTCAGTGGTTGTCTTTGTTGGACCTGCAGCAAGGCCTCTTAAGATTTACCAGCGAGGATCGCTTAAAGGCGAATGATGCACTAGAGCACATGTTTTTTTGCTTGGACCTCTGATTTATTTGGCAGGGCACTTTGGACTTGGCAGTCTATTTGAAATTTGCATAGTAGGTTCAATAAATCTTTTGGGGTCAGTCAATTTGTGAAGATCCTAATAGCGTTTAGGGATAGCACTGCAGATAGTTGCAGTGATGATCTGACTCAAATGTCACCTCCACTGGTTGCGAGTCCATGGATTGGACACAGATGCAGACAGTGTCAGAGCCTTAGTTGCCATAGCAGCAGCTAAGCAGCCTGAGTTTCCAGAGGTAGTGATTCTTTGCTTTCAAGTGATGCCACTGTGATGGTGTATGATGTAGATGTGTGTGGAGTGAGCGCATTACGAAACCACCATTACCACTGGTTTCGGGTCTGTGCTCAACTGCAAACTACTGTATTACTCAAATCACTGCAGTGCTACAGAATGCGCTTGTCAAGAGCTATGCTTGTCAAGATCGTAGCTCATCACTGCTGGTCTTTTTTATCGGCACTGAGTGATAGTAACTTGAAGGCTCAGTTATCACCGCGGCTGGGACCAACTGAGAAACTACAACTTTGTCATCAACAGGGGAGAGCACAGACAGACACAGATGTAGAGAACTGTGTTTAATGCAAACAGCAAAAAACGGAACGACCTCTCTCCGTGTTCGTACGATTTCTGTCATACAGCAAGTAAGATGTTGGCGTGGCGTTGAGGGCCCAAGAGCAGTTATTAGGATACTTTGGATCGCTTCTGCTGACAGGCATATTAGCAACAGCAAGTAAGATGTTGGCGTGGCGTTGAGGGCCCAAGAGCAGCTATTCGGATACTCTGGATCGCTTCTGCTGACAGGCATATTAGCAACACATTCTGAAAAAAAACCAGCTCAATCTGTATAAATAGAAACTCACCAGCCCAGTAGTTAGGGCATTACGTACTGCCTCCACTGCTGCACGCAAGTTTTCGGCTTGTTCATGCGCTGCTTCAGCGACCTCGAAGAGCTTCAGAAACGCTGGTTTGGCACTTTCCGGAACGGTATCGGTGTTGAAGTCCATGCTTACCGACATCCCTCGCTTGAGAGATCGTCCGTCACAAGGCAAAGTGGAGCCACTGACCATTGAAGCGGAGGAGCCAACATCACTGCCGATTTCGTCTCCGCTGTTTTCCGTGCCAAGCTGGAGAGACTGATTTTGACAAATCAGGAATGCTTGGTCTGCGCCACTGCGTTCATCGCATGGGGCTGCATGGCCTTCAAGTGCAACCACCAAATCAACGCTTGAAGACACCTTGACTTGATCAACGGATGGAAGATTTGCAGAAACCGTCTCCGCAGAGCAGCCGCCTTGATTTTCACAGCCCTGATATAAACATCAGGGTCACTTCAAGTCGGACCCAGAGAAATGCCCATAAATGGTTCAGGACGCCATATTTGGAAGAAAAAAATACCGCAGTTGATACTTGTTCGAGGGATATTTCTACAGCCGATTTGTCACAACCGAATGCCAACGTTTGAGCTTCAGTCCTCTGCCCAGCAGCCTGCTTACCAAACCAATCAACTTAAAACTCCAAATATTGTGAATCATGATGAACAACTGAACGCGCCTCACTGAACACGATGGCAGCAGCTGAAGAGTCGCCAGAACAGTCAACTTGAACACCATGATCAGGGGATAAAAGCTTTCTAGCAACCTTTCGTGCAGAGCCACTGTCGGTATGGGGCTGCGCAATAAGATTCAGGAGCGGTTGAGTTGGCAAGTGAACTAAAGTTGACGCACTACGCAAATCGGTGTACCTGTATTGGTATTGGAATGTTCGTATCATCTTGGCTGCCTGGCCACGAAAGAGATTTTATGTCCGGTGGCGTATAGACCAGAGTGCTAACCGGGGAACCTGCATTGTTGCCGTTTTCGGCCTGGTGCACGACGGATGTTTCATCCGCCGATTTGTCTCCACGTTGGCTAACCGGGGAACCTGCATTGTTGCCGTTTTCGGCCTGGTGCACGACGGATGTTTCATCCGCCGATTTGTCTCCACGTCGGCTAACCGGGGAACCTGCATTGTTGCCGTTTTCGGCCTGGTGCACGACGGATGTTTCATCTGCCGATTTGTCTCCACGTTGAGCTTCAGTCCCCTGCCCAGTTATGATTGAAGATCAGCCAATCTTTGCGTACAAAACCAAGAGCAGAAGCACAACATTCTTTACCTGTGGGACATTTTGGACGGCAGAAGCCAAACTAGCTTGGTTGCCTATCGACGAGATCACATTATTCTCAACTCGAAGCTCTAGATGGAGAGTGTCTGCAATGTTCATATTCCCAAGGCGAATTCTGATGAACTTTTCTGGAAGCTGGTCATCTTCGACGGTTGCCGAAAGATCAAGTTCAGCCTGCCACGGCATCTCTCGGGTATTGCACCCGTCACCACACACAAAATGTGTGGATAATCTCAAAGGAGAAGAGCTCTTGATCTTGCCGCCACCCGAACAAAGGCACAGCATTCCAATCATATCCAAGAACCTTTGTTGTAACGCTCCGCATTTTCCGGCGTACAACAATCTATACCAGGGCTCGTAGGTTTTCAGAGACACGTTGCCTCCCTCCTTGAAATGTTTGAGTAGTTTCGCAACGTTGTCCTTGCACAAGGAATTTTGATCCAAGTAAATCCCCAGGAGACGCCTGGCAGAATGACCATTGCTACCCACACACGGTGGTGAGGCCTTGCCCTTCTGGACTGTGAGTTTGAGCATAATAATGTTTGGTTTGACAGCAGGGCTGTCCCTCACCTCCCTGTCTTCCAGTAGTTTCCTTTCGACAGTGACTGTCATCCAATTGTTACCGGATGCGGTCTGAAAATTAAAATCAGCTGATTGCAACAAACCGCGATAGCCGTCTTCGGTACATTTAACCGTACGGACCGAGGAATAAGATGGGTGACCTATATCGTTATCAGGCAACGCGCCTGCTGCCAGAAGCTCAACAACAGGAATAAATAAGTTCAAATCATCCCAGTCTTGAATAAGTCGATTCATCCAGTACGGTCGATCATTCCTTTTTTGAAACCATTCAGTTTTTGCAGCTGGACGAATAGTTACAGGTTTGCTAGAAAGGCCCATCGATAACCTCATTGCCGTCATCAACTGCTGACTGCCATCGGATCCCAACAACTGGTCCACGATTCGAACATCAAGTGATGAACATGTTGTGGGATAACTTGGCGCGGGTCCATGCTCTCCTAAATACTCGAAATCTACTTGGGCAATTAGCTTATTCTTGGCCAATTTTAGTTCGCACTTGAGTCTTGCTCCACTATCCTTGTCGACACCAGGAAATCTCACGTTTACGGGAAGACGTTCTGCTTCAACAAGCTCGCCGAAGGATACCCAGTCATGCAAACAGGGCCACCTTTGATGTTCCACGCGTATTTTGGCTTGAAACAAAACCTCTTCGATGTGATTCGTAACAGCATGGAGAAATTGACGCATTGCTGTCGGATCCATGCGCTCATAAGCTTTACTACTGCCTGTCTCTATAATATCAGCCAATTGTTTGCACATCTCCTGGTTTTCAATTTCAAGGGCGAATCTTCCGCTGTATATTCCCTCCCTCAATGGCCTCACGGACCTAACTTTCCATTCCATTCCATTTTCAACCTGTACAGGATGCATGGTCATCACAGGTACTAGGGGTTTCCTCCAATAGCCAGGCCGGGCAGGCCCGGATATACCGAACCAATCGAAGGTTCCATTCTTTCGCCACACGACCTCTGGGTGCTCTGCGTCCGGCGGATAGCAGTGCTTGCCGTCATACATACGAGGAACGGCACCACCAATGTCATCAAATTCTGGATCACTGTCGTCGTAATCTAATTCGGTATCGGAACGGTCTTCATGGTCGCTATTATAGTCGTCTTCTTTGTCGTCGTCGGAGTCAGCAGTCCGAACAGCGAGGGCATACATTCTGTCATAAGACCCAGAGGTTATTTTGGGGGAATTTATCCATTCCCACTTTGTCAGACCCACCACCAGCATCATCTTAGCGCCGTCGTTGAAGGTAAATAAGTGCGCGTGCTCGGCGATGCGTCCAGGCCTATATTCGTCGGGATAATCCGACATGGGCCGTGTCGAAGTGTAATGTACGGGAAGCCAACCCGGCCAACCATCGAAAGCTGCTTCCAGTATACGGACCCAGAATCCCCCATCAGGAATCAGACACATCATCTCGTCAGGAATGTCCAAATGCTTTGATATGAAGTTTCCGTTTCTGTTAATTAGGGTTTCAACCTCGGAGGCTAGCCACGGACGCTGCGGCGGAGGCCATTCTTGCCTGTCTTCGGTTTTTGCCTCGAGGAGTACACGGGCTAATTGTTCTGCTAGTTTGAAATGCTGACGCGGGTCCATACCCGCGTGTTCCATAAGCACTGCCTCTATTCTTTTGGTTGATTTCTTCAACTCTTCGAAGAACACTAATACCTTGGCCTTGTAGGCTTGTTGTGATCTCCACTCCGCCAAATCTTCATCTGAGCAGAATTCGTCAGACTGGTCAGACTCGTCTGATTCCCCAGTTTCTTCCGCGTCACAGCCCGCATGTGAATCAATTCTCTCCCCCCCATGTGACACACCAAACTGGTCAGACTCATCTGTTTCCCCAGTTGTAGACTTTTCGATTGGAGGGTCCCCACGCAAGCCAAACATCTTCGTTTGGCTGCTCCCCGTTTGTTTGCAGGGTGGTTCGCCATCTCCGTCACAGCCAGCAGATGGATGAAATAGGTCATAGAGTCTCCTCAGCATCGAGTTCGCAGGTATGCAATGGCACAATGGTTTCAGTACCTCCTCACAAAGCCGAGCCTGTATTTCGTCGAACACGAGGCCGTCCAATGTTGCTCTGTTTTTGAATAGTTCGGGAAAGTATTGGAGCAGCAATCCCTTCGTGAATTCTTGGGGGAGAGCCGTGTTGGTCCGCGGCGCTGGACAGGAAGAGGTTTTGGAATCTGCACCGTGTTGTTCCTGAAAAAAGTATCGATAGGAACGGCACCAGGCGCACGGGGAACAGGCATCGGCTGAGCCGCCGGGTCCTGACATCTGTTCAGAGAAAGGCGAATCATTGGCCGAGCCGCCTAATCCTGACATGTTCTTTTCCTGTTCACAGAAAGGCCCGTGTCAGGAAAATTTGGAGATACCACGTGCACGTGGCAACGTGACGACATCAAATACATGATATGCACAAGGTATCGCGCATCAATCGAAAAGAAATTTGCGGCAGCGATGGTCTGGATAACCGTGCGTAGATTTTGGAGGGACTGCGCGCTTTTTACGGCCCAGAAAAGCGACAACATTATCTAAACAGATGAGTGATACACGGTTTTCGTTGATGGAATCGCGTCCTGACTGCAGTGGAGCGCAACTGGAGCTCACCTGCAAATTCCAGCCTGTTCGGCTCGTCGAACTGTGGGGTGATGACATAATTCTGAGCCTGCAGAATGGAAGATCAAAGACACAGGCATCCGCTCCTTTCAGTTTTGAACCTGTTTGAAACGGTAGGAATAGCGCAATGGATCGCGTATCCCCGAAACGAAATTTGAGGGAGCTAGTATGGGCTTGCGACGGGCTTTTAGAAATTGGAGGCACATTGTGCTTTTTGTTGCAGAAAAACGACACAATTATCTCAACATATGATATTAACAACTTTAGCTTGATCGAATCACGTCTGGAGGGCGGTAGGGCGCAGCTGGAGCTTGCCTGCAAATGAGGCGAATTTCGTTCCTCGAAGTTTTTCTGAGCAGCCAGAATTCAACACCACAGATCTTGCACACTTAAATGTTAATATTCGATCATGCAAGGTATTGAAAGGTATGAACAACGCTTGGAAGGTGTTTGAACAGGAATCGAAGGGCACGAAAATGGCCAGCGCAGGGAACAGCACCTTTGGAATCCAAGCAGGGCACGAAACTTGGGAAAAAATCAGGCCAGGGTTTGGATGATACTGAAAACAAATCATATTATCAGTGCATACTCCGATTGGATCGCGGCCAAGAAGGGGGGAATCGGAAAAATGCAGAAAGTTCGTACCCCTGCATCGACTGAGTGGCGGTCACTGACGGGCTCGACAAGGCGGAAAATTATTTCACGGCTCAAGTCCCCCCCCCCCCCCCCCCCCCCCCCCCCCCCCCCCCCCCCCCCGCCCAGCCCGGGCCCCCCCAATGAAAACTCATCCTGCTCATTACAAGAAATTGTTGCTTAGTGGTTATTACACCATCTCTTGAGTCTTGTGACATGAGTTCGATTCCGAAGTAGGGCATTTTGCAGAACTTGGTTTTGACCGGATCGTCTCAGCTGCCAGTGAGGGCACCGCTGGCATCTTGCTCGGGCTTCCGAGTCATGACTGGCTTCAGGGTCACGGGCGAGGCAGACCTCCGAGTATAACCCCTCTAAAACCCCTCTATAATCCACTGACTCGGCAAGGACTCAGATGAAAGACTAGGGCGTTTTGGGGGTCAACGGTTCCATTGGCCTGTCTTGTTTGGACAAGGTTCTTGTCGCGCTGCAGGTCAATGGCCGCGAATTTATTGACTTTGGGGCAGGAGACGGGCGAGTGCTAGTTGCCTCTCTCCTCATAGGGGCAACCAGCGCTTATGGGTACGAACTTCCAGCCAACAAAGATAACAATATGTTTTGAGCGCAGCCATTTCAAAATTCAAATGGTGCAGGGCGTCACATACCAGATTGTGTTTGGTGATTGGGGCAATGCACGATGGTCGGGACAAGGCTAGGCCATCGTGCACCGAGTGAGCCTTAGAGCGGGCGCGCGCTGAGCGAGAGTGCGCGCGCAGAGTGAGAGCGAGACAGCACTGCAGAGCGCCGAGCGAGACTCGACTGTAAGAGCAGGCTCTTGACAAGTGAGAGCGGACGCGCGCCGAGTCAGAGTGCTCAGGCTGAGTCCACTCGCCGGCGGGTGGCGCACGGCGCACAGCCCCCGCTACGCAATCGACACCGATTCGACAGCGTCGAGCTTAGCCCGCTCTCCTGCGCAAGGCGTACGGCGCACAGCCCCGGCGCCGCCCCGCAACGCAATCGACGGCGTCGAGCTTAGCCCGCTCGCCAGCGCACTGCGCCGCGCCGCAATCGATGGTCTCGAGCTGAGCCCGCTCGCCGGCGCACAGCGCACGTTGCACAGCGCCCCGACGCAATCGACAGCGTCGAGCTGAGACCGCTCACCAGCGCACGGCGCTCCGCGCCCACGTTGTGCCGCAATTGAAGCTCAGCTTGCAGGCGCACGGCGCAAGGCGCACAGCGCCGCTCCGCAATCGACGGCATCGAGCTGAGCCCGCTCGCCAGCGCACGGCGCTCCGCGCCGACGCCGCGCCGCAATCGACGGCGTCGAGCTGAGCCCGCAGTGACCTCTTGCTGCTCTTATTCCCAGGGCTGGTCTGAGAAGTCCTGCCCGCAATACACCCAGTCGATCTCAGCCAGGGTGTTTATCAAGGCTTTACCGGTGGCGGGCAGAGTCAGTTTTTCTTTCACTGCTGTGAGCAGATCTGCATCGTCGCGTTTGGTGCGCTGCCCACACGGTACACTGTCCCATGCGATGAAACCAACGATATATTGTGCTCTAGTTTCCCTGGGAACATCCCCCTTATGAAACACAGGATGATCGAGCTTAGAGTTCTGTTGCTGCTCAAGAACTTTTTTCAAAGAATCTGCCCCAAGTGAGAAATTGCGAACAGTTGATTTCCCGAGTTTGCCATAAAAGTCATTGTCGGAGTTGCACTCTTTCTGAGCCATCTCCGTAGAAAGGGCCCGTGAATATGTAACACACCATTGTTTTTCCTGCCTCTGTCTACGTCCGGAGCTCTCTGAGGCTGGGACCTTGTGCTCAATCGATTCGACATGTATTGCTTCCAGCCCTTCATCTCCATACAAAATGTAGAATATTCTCTCGTCTGATGAAAGTGGAAACTCTTTCCCATCAAATCGAGTGAGAGTAAGCCTGGGTTTGCCACCTTTAGTCTGTCGGTGCGAAGTAACCTTGGTGTCTCGCCAAACCTGGTGCGTGAGCAGGTACAAGATGAAGGACAGTTTCCAAGGACTCGTTTTTTGAAACCTCTTCGAATCTAGCTCAATAGTGGGAAACAGCAGATTGTGAACCTGATTCCCTGCCTGCCCCTGTGCGCGGCCAGCAGCCTGTCTCTGACCGATTGGAACATCATCATCAGAATCTGACTCGGAATCCAAAAAATCAGATGGTATGTCGCTCACATCACTCTCTTTGCTTGTTTCACGCTTTTGGCTTTCGGAAGTCTGGTCTTTTGGAACCGAATGGCAAGAATTCGCCATGACATCAGCATTGCAAGCCCCTTGTTGTTTGCTGGCGTCTGACAACTGGGCATCATCAGAGCTGCCCTCTTTGCTTGCTACGCTGGAGTTAAAGTCTGGCTGCTTTGCTTCAGGCTGCCCGCGAGAAGGACTCGAAGGCCATTTGGCATCATGGCTCTGTTCGAACGAAACATCACTCTGTTCGAACGAAACTTCACTATCATCTACAGCTCCAGATTCGTCAATATCATCTACAGCTCCAGATTCGCTTCTTTCACCTTGGCTTCTTGACATTTTGATGACCAGTTCACCGATTTCCAAGCAGTCTTCAGATACCCAAGTTTCCTTGTCCTTGTGCTGTCCACTGGAGCAGGCGCTGCTGGTTTTCCTGGACAAAGCCTCTTGGTCTTGCCCACCGACAGCAGGAGAAGCATGATTGTCCCCTGCAGTTGAGTCTGCATCGCCCGTTTTTCGGGCGGAGTGCAAGGCTCTGGTGCAAGCTCCACTCCGCTCAACATCAAGGTATCTGCGGGAATCACCTGACTGATTCGCTTTTTTCCTTCCCCTGCCCCCCTCAACACTAAGAGCCTCATCCTCACTATCATCTTGACCACTGGCATGGGCATCGCGTTGTATGTCTGCATCGTCACGACAGCTATCTCCATCACAACCGCTGGCATCCTGCTCAGAGTCGGAGCAGCTACGGGAAGAATCAGAGTCGCTCTCACTGGCATCGTGTCGAGTCATTTGTCTTCCAGCCTGCCGTTTCGAGCCTGGGGCCTTCGCCTTCCTTTGGTGCTCGCCCGAACTCTTTTCTGCCTTTTCTTTGATGTTTGCATACTTCTCCTGCGGCTTTGAGCTCTGGGCCTCCCTTTCTTCCGCCTCCTCCTGCCGTGGCCGGAAGATGTCTTGGTAAGAACGCCTGTTCTTTTGCCTGAAGGCGCGAGCCGCAGCCAAGACACTGCAAAAGCCCTCAGTCTTCAGCTGTTGCGTGTTATTTGTCTCCACAAAGTCTTTTTGTCTGAATATCGCGCTCATGTACTCTGCATTGACATGGCGCACATGCGCGTGATACCGATTGGTCAGAAGGCTCCACTTGCTTTCCACGTTGTTGTTGTTGGTGATCATAGCGCAGGCCATGAGGGCAAGTCTCGCCAAGTCTGGAAATGCAGTCACAGGCATGGGGTACGATGACCTCTTGGACCTTGGATCCACACCTCCAAGGCCTTCCAAACCTACTTTCGATCCGTTTGTCGATCGGCTATAAAATCGTTTTGTGGGTTTTTGAACATTGATTTCCTGTCCTTTTGAAAATTCCTGCAGCATTTCCATCATTTTGTCTTGACAAAGGCTTTTGAGTGGCTCTGTCATGTATTCGTGCAGCGTTTCGCCGTGCTTTTGTCTCAGCTCCAATACTTGGCGATGCAGCAGCTTGGCATTCAAAATTGCTTCGTCCGTCGCGACATATACCGTTCGAGTCTCTACGAGCGCAGACTTGCTGGAGAACGATTTGGCGTCATCCTTCGCCAAATCATTGGCACGTTCCTCCGTTCTGTCGCCTGAATCGTCGAATGGAAATGCATCCTTGCTTGAGTCGCTTTTTGATGGAAGCAGTTCGACCGACAGGAAGTCGTATAGATTGCCCAGCATATACAGCGGATGACTCAAAAGGTGAGCCATCTTCTTCCTGATAGCCTCGACAGCCCTGCTCGTGTCTCTCTCAAAGAGCCATTGAGCAGCATGTACCCTTGCCGAGTATTTCTCCTCAAGAGAACCATACCTGATTCCGAACTGACTCCTGGCGTACGCATCGCTGTCCGCGGCAGACAGAATCGGCCCGCTCATATTGCACGCCTCCCGCATCGTTTGGAGGAGCCGGCTCGCCGCCGTCGCCATATCCGGGTGGTAAAAGTGAGCATAGAGCTCCAGGAGGGCCGGAGGTTCTGGGCGTTTCCAGTTCTTTGGTGTTTTCTCGAGGCGCGTGGAGACGAACGACTCCCCGTTGTTTTTTCGATCTGGCAAGCCACGGTGGCGCAGTCTCACGAAAAGTCCCCAGGGGTTCGCTGTCTGAATCTCTTGCGATTCCCGCCTTCCAAAAAACATTCTCTTGAAATTCCTGTCATTCGCCAGACTGATGACGTTGCCTACAGGATTCACTTTGCATCCCCGCCCCAGCACATAATCCACCACCCGCAGTATGCGCCCCACAGCAGACGAAGCGCACTCCCGACGAGCAGCACATGCACTCAAAAGGGGCTGCCACGCCATTGTATAGGTGAAGCTTTGCACTGCCAATTGCAGAATGATGTCAGGCGAGGTCAGCCTGAGGAAGCACCTTTCAACACGCTTTGATTTAAATCGAATTCTGCCCTCGTCAGAAAACCCTTTCTTTGAGCAGACTGAAAGCATAGCAGCATCTTTTCCTGCGTCAGTGCCATTGGCGAGCGCGATGGGCATGACAACTGCAAGGAGCGGCCGTCTTTGATCCAAGTCGCGCACGGTTTTCTGTACTAGGAGCCATCGACTTGCGACGCCTTTCTGCTGTCGAGGCAAGCCGTTCGAAAACCTCTCTTGAAAGATGTTCAGTTGTTCTGGACCGAGAATCTCGCCAGCTCGCACATGGCACGCCTCTGGTCTTCTTGCTCCCTTGATTCCAAGAATTCGGGCGATATGGCTCCGCAGTGACACATGATTGTTGATTTTTCGGAATTCTGTGGCTGTATCCATGACCATTTTCAGGAACATATCAAACATAATTGTGTAGTAAACTGCGGCCCGATTGAGGGCGTGCTTGTCGCAATAGCGAAGTAAACAATCCATGTCTTTGCAGGCAGCGTCATACGAGAACGGATCTTCGGTGGAGGTCTTCCGCGGTTCCACAATCAAAAGCTGATCCGAGGTCGTAACGAGTTGTCCCGTTGCAGCATCCGGAACACGTGTTATGACCCGAATCTCGAAACGGACGGTTAGCATAGTTCCACTCGTGTCCAGTCGCGGTGGGAGCGGTCTGGCCTTGATTATCTTGTCTGCCTCTGGAACCTCCAAAAAGTGCATCACCCTGGTGAGGAATGGCCAGTATTCGCTTTGCTGGACCGCCTCTATTGCTTCTCTAGTTCCGAAAATCTGCTCCAAGACTCCGCCGCGGCCGAGGAACGCCTTTCGCAATGCAGCCCATCTCTTACCCTTTCCTGAGCCCACAGCCTCTGGCCCTTTGTCTGCCCCCAGGATCTTGCAGGGGTGTTGTAGAAGGCTATGCAGATGGCCAGACATTGCCAGTGAGAGCACCAAGTTGAACGGCACCTCCTTGATCATCAGGCTGCCGTCTTTGCCGCAAACATCGACGCACTTCTTGTCCACACTCACAAAACTGTTGCAACAGATCGTCTTCCTTGTCACAGTGTGACGCTGGTGTCCTGCTGCGTCCTTTCCAACTTCGTGAAAATAGGTAAGCTCCAAAACGAGGCCCGTCATCGCCAATTCATTGAAGGAGCTGTTGTCAAAGTGCAGGGACACCATGTCGGCGCGGCTTATAAGCTTTTGCTTGTTCACAGTGTAATCAAGAGCCAGTAATGAGGCATGAATGGCTTCGGTCATGGCAGATCGGCTGATTTGGCCTGTTGCATTGATGGTATGGGACACGTTTGCAACTCGACGGGCGCTGTAGTTAGCAAGGGGGGCATATTCTGCGCGCATGCTTTCCGCTGTGACAGCAGTTTCAAGGCTTGACTTGCACAGCGTCCGGATCGATATGTTTTGAGTGAAGAACAGCGCCAGCTTGCCCATCAGCGCGCCTTCATCCTTCGTCGTGCCCCCTCTGCCACTTCTCTTTCGATTTGCGCCAGGCCCTATGTACTGCACTCTCTGGATGGCCACATTGCTGTAGCTGATGGGGCCAGACCTCCTCTTTTGTCCAGATGCTGCTAGCTGCGTGTCTTCTCGCTCCTTCATCGAGTCCTCGGTCTCTTCAGCGTCCGAGTGCTGCCTGTCTGCTTTGCCTTTTCCTTCCAGCAGTAGCGCACTTATTTCCTCGTTCTCATTCGCAATGCTTGTGGTGCTCAGAACAAACCTCGGATCCTGCCCTGGCAGAGCGGGCATCCACATCTCCACAGGCAGAGCGCTGCCGACGGGAAGCCCTGCCGCTTCAAAGTCTTTCACTTGCTTTGCCTTCCGCTCACATTTCTTCCGCAGGGCTTCTTTTTCGCGTTCGAGCCTTTCGATTCTGGACTGAAGGTCAGACATCAACCTTGAGCACAAGTTCACATTGTAGGCTTCTGGACCGGATCCAACCGACACAGATGAGGGCGGCGAATAATGGAAGGTCTGGGGATCTAGGTTGCCAGTCCCACGAGCAAGGCCGAACAACGAACCGCCTTCACAACCAGAAAAAGAGCCAGAGGAACCGGGATTTTGGTTTGGGGTAGTCTGCTCACTGTGTTGAACGGCAAAAGCAGGGACGGGAGGCGAGGCCACGCCAGCCCGGGACGATCCAGTAAAGGCAACTGGCTGGCTTTGCTGTGACAGTGCAAAGGATAATTTAGCGCATCCCCCCTGCTGTACATTAGAGACGGAATGAGCGAACACATAAAGAGCAAAATATTGGCACAGCAGCGTGCCTGCTCAGCAGTAGGGTTCGATAGTGCGGTCGCAGGCGGCGTGGTGGCAGGGTTTCCGCGGAATAAGGTTGCCGGGGTCTGCACGCCCAAACTGTTGACCCCAGAATGGATCCCGCCCATAGGGTTTCGGTTAGGTGTCTTGCCCGCCCTTGAACTTGGAGATGCCACCGATCCGCCATCTTTCCTTTTCTTGTCTCGAGCGGCATGCCCTGATGACGAAGACGAGGGCACACTGGCGGCAGCCCCCTGCCGCAGCCAATCCGAGTGAGAGAAAAGCCCGACAACTTGAAAGTAGGTGTGCTGACAGCCTTGCCTGTGCGCTCCCCGAGGTGGAGGTGGCAGCGGATTGGGAGCTCCCCCTCCGCCTTCTTTTGTGCGCTGGATCCTGGGATACCGCCTGCGAATCAGGCGCCGGCGCGCGTCAGGGCAGTCGAGCCTAGGCGTGCTGCTAGACGGCCTGATCGCCAACTTCCACCTCGGGGAGCGCACAGCTTGGGCGGGGCGGCAAGCGGGCTGAGCAGCACGCGGGCGGCCCGGGAGCGGCGCTCGTGAAGGGTGCGCGCGGGCTCCGAGTCCGCGAAGTGTCGCGCAGTTGGAGCGGCGCGCGGGCCGAGCGGCGCGCGGGCCTGGCAGCGCGCGGGCCGAGCGGCGCAAGGACGGCTCGGCGCGCGGGCTCCGCGAAGTGTCGCGCAGTTGGAGCTGCGCGCGGGCCGAGCGGTGCGCGGGCCGAGCGGCGCGCTGGCCGAGCGGCGCGCGGGCCGAGAGGCGCGCGGTTCGCGGCCGGATGGAGCGGCGCGCTGGCGGCGCGACGCGCTGGTGGAGCAGCGCGTTGGTGAAGCGGCGCGCTAGTGGAGCGGCGCGCGGGCATCTCGCCATCAGCGCGCTGGCAACGTGGCGAAGGACTCGCCTGAGACGCCGTCCGCGGCCGCCCCCTCGGCCGGGAAGATGATGATGCGGCAGTCGAGGA